>ERZ779681.633-NODE-633-length-11894-cov-1.66349_pt1 | contig 11894 bp, 7 predicted proteins | sample MGYA00511905_ERZ779681 | MGnify/ENA primary metagenome ERZ779681 (study PRJEB29588, sample SAMEA2144578) | human gut metagenome | biome: human gut; feature: human-associated habitat; material: faeces | place: Denmark | collected 2008/2010 ... | reverse complement strand
AGACGCAGGAACCACCGCAGGATCCGATACTCTGATCGCTCTGATCACCATGGATTCTCTGGATCAGCACTGGGTAACTCTGAATGAGGGCGCACAGAAGGCAGCAGCAGAGCTGGGTGTAACAGTTCAGTTTATGGCTCCCAATACCAAGGATGATGCTCAGCAGATCGAGTGTGTAAACAACGCAGTCAGTGCAGGTGCACAGGCTATCATCGTAGCAGCAAACGGTCCCGATGCGATTTCTTCCGCACTGAGAGAGGCATCAGATGCAGGCGTTAAGCTGATTTACGTAGATTCCCCTGCGAACGTATCCGCAGAAGCTACTTTCTCTACCGACAACAATGCTGCAGGTAAGACAGCAGGTGAAGAGATGAAGAAAGCATTGGCAGATGCAGGTGTCACCAGTGGTTCCATTGGTATCATCAATGTAAATGCAGCAACCGATTCCTGCGTTATGAGAGAAGAAGGTTTCCGTTCTGCATTTGAAGGAACTGATTTCGAACTTCTGGAGACTCAGTACGGCGAAGGCGATGCAGCAAAATCCCAAAGTATTGCAGAGAACTATATTACCCAGGGCGTTGTAGGTATCTTCGGATGTAACGAAGGTTCCACCACCGGCGCCGGTAACGCCATCAAGGCTTCCGGTAAGGATAACGTAATCGGTGTAGGCTTTGATAAGTCTGATGCTATCCTGGGTCTGATCGATGACGGATATCTGCTGTGTACCATGGCTCAGAATCCCGATGTTATGGGTTATGAAGGTGTAAAAGCAGCTGTAAAAGCCATCAATGGTGAAAGTCTCGGTGGTGCTGTAACCGATACAGGAGTATCTGTTCTGACCAAACAGCAGTAAGCAAAATCTTTTCTCTTCCATAAATATAAAAATTCAACAGGAATATCCGGAAATATGGGATATTCCTGTTGAATTGCATTTAAACGAGTGCTAAAATAAATCAATATTTATGGAAAAAAGGCTAATAATGAGGATAAAATTATGTGGAAGGTAATGATCGTAGATGACGAGAAGCTGATCTGCAAGCTTGTCCAGGCATTGGTCGAGTGGGACAAACTGGGAATGCAGATGGCGGCACAGGCAGAAAATGCCATACAGGCACTGGATATGCTGCAGCAATATAGACCGGACATTCTGATCACGGATATTCGCATGCCGGGAATGGACGGGCTGGAGCTGATAAAAAATGCAAAAAAGATATGTCCGGAACTGGAAATCATCATTATCAGTGGATATGCACATTTCGAGTATGCACGAAATGCGCTTTCCCTTGGTGTGGGAAATTACCTTTTAAAACCTATTAAACAGGACGAATTGAACGAAACACTGCGAAAAATTGGTGAGCGGCTGGATGCAAAGAAATCTGCCCAGGGTATGGAAATGGCTGAGCGGAGAGTCAGTGAGAGCGATGTAAATCGCCTCAGATATGCGTTGCTGAAGGATCTTGTAGAAGATGCCTATAATCCAACCGCAGTGCAGCTGCAGGAGAACTATTATTTTAAGGCGGAAGCTGATTGTTATCAGGCCATAGTGGTGAAAGCAGGATATGATCCGGAACAAATGAGTAAGGCAGCACAGACTGTGATCTGTGAAAAAACGAAAGAGTTGTTCTATCATTGCCTGTCAAAAAACTGTAATGACTGCCTTTTTGATTATGTGAAAGATTCCGGGTATGGTATTCTTAATTTTATAAAAGAAGATACGGATAAAATAAGAACTTTGCTTTTGGAATTTTTGCGACAACTGGAAGCGAACCGTTCCATGTTGGGACCGGTAAGATTTTCACTTGCCATTGGCGGTGTGACAGTGGATGCGGAACAATTGACCGCATCCATAAGAAAAGCAGAGCTTGCGATTCGGGAGAGGATCGTGGAAGGCTGGGGAAGACTTCTGGAAGAAGTACCTCCGGCATCCGGATTACCAATGCAGGATATTCTGGATCGATATTGTAAAGAAATGGAACATGCCATAGAAGTTCTGGATCCGGCAGAAGCCAGCAAGTGCGGAGAAGAACTGAAAAATGCGGTGATGAGTGTACCGGATGTCAGAGGACGGGAAATTCAGGAAACGGTGCTGTCAGCAGGAAGATTTTTTATTGTGCGTGTAAGAGCTACATCTCCCACTATATTTGAAGAAAAGTGTATGCATTGTGGCTCTGCGGAAGAATTGTTTCATGAACTGTCAACGCTGCAGGAAGAACTGATGACAGAAGCTCTGGAAGCCAGACAGGGGGAGCCTTCCCGGCCGATCCGCCAGGCAAAGCAGTATGTTCACAAACATTATGCGGAAAATATTACATTGGAAGAAGTATGTGACCATGTGGGTTTCAGTGTAGCATATTTTAGTGCCCTATTTAAGAAGGAAACAGGAGAAGGGTTTGCCAAATATCTGATGCGGGTAAGAATGGATGAGGCTAAAACGCTGTTGAGAGAAACAGGATTGTCTGTGACCGAGATCTGTGAGCGGGTAGGATATAATGACAGAAAGCATTTTACCCAGACTTTTCATAAGATTGCCGGCGTAAATCCGGCAGAGTACCGGAAGCTGTACGGTTGAGAGGAGAGCGTATGAAGCAGGGAAAAATGCATTATCTGAACTTTCGGACATTGTGTGCGTGGAGTTTTATGGTGTTGTTTCTGGCTGCGCTCTTGGGATATCTTATCTATGAAAAAATCAGGGGGAATGGGGCAGGCTGGTTCCCGGTGATCTTTGGAGGGTGCCTGTTGGTGCTTGGTATCTGCTATGCTGTAGTGGAGATATGGCTGCCTTACCGGCGTATCGAGAAGCGGATAGAATTATTTCTGGACGGTTATACCACCAGCAATCTGGTGGGAGAAGATGGGATCCACATTTCTCCGGAGCTGGAGAGTCTGGTCAGCAAAATGCAGTATCTGATGCAGTCACAGGAGATGCTGAACCTGAATAAGAGACAGGCACAGTATCTGGCATTACAAAATCAGATCAATCCCCACTTTTTATATAATACATTGGAGAGCATCCGTAGTGAGGCACTGATTGCAGGACTGGTAAGTGTCGCAGATATGACAGAGGCATTGGCCACTTTTTTCCGCTATACCATCAGCAAAGTAGAAAATCTGGTGTCAGTGGAAGAAGAATTGCAGAACTGTATGACTTATTTTAAAATTCAGCAGTATCGTTTCGGCGACAGACTGCAGCTTTCCGTTGAATGTGATCCCGAGGAAAAAGCAGCGATTTACAGCTGTCGTATCCCCAAACTGACCTTGCAGCCGATCCTGGAAAATAGTATCATTCATGGGACAGAGTGCAAACTGGGAACGGGACATATCCGGATCCTACTGGAAATGACGGAAAGTTGTCTGCTTCTGTGTATCTCGGATGACGGCAACGGCATGGAAGAACGCAAAGTAGCGGATATCAATGAAAGATTGCAAAAAAGCGGAGGTATTCTCGCAACGGGAGAATCCGAGACAAAAGGCGGGATCGCACTGGTAAATGTCAATAACCGTATCCATTTACTATTTGGAGAAGAATATGGAATTCATGTGTATTCTATGCCGGAGATTGGCACGGATGTGAAGATAAGAATTCCTGTAATCTACAGTGATCGTAATCTGATTCATATGGAAGAAAGGCAGGAAAACTACTGTTGATCAGGGAAGTGCTGCGCATGGAGAAGGTGACCTACAAGGAACAGGGAAGAATTCTCCTGGATAATTTTAATATAACGGTACGAAAGGGAGAGGTATTCGGTCTGATCCCGGTCAATCGTTATGGAATGGATGCTTTTCTCAAACTGTTGCAACAAAATATGCCGCTTCACTACGGATATGTATATTATCGTGAGCAATTGGTCAATCAGTGGCAGAGGTCGCATAACCGGACGAACAGGATCAGTATCATCCGCAACAAAAGCAGTCTGGCGGAGGATCTAACCGTGGTAGACAATATTTTTGTCCTGCGGAGAGGATTTCATAAGTATCTGATTCATCCGGGAATGTTGGAACGACTGCTGCAGCCTTTTCTGGATGAAATCGGGATCAATATCCCGGCGGGGGCTTATGTCAGCGAACTGACAATATTTCAAAAGTTTGTGACAGAAGTTTTGAAAGCGGTGGTGGCAGGAAGTCAGCTGATCGTATTGGAAAATGTCAGTACTTTTATTAGCGAGAGCGAACTGGAGGAATTGCACAGGATCATACGACTGTACGCAGAAAGAGGAATTTCTTTCATTTACATCACGGCTCATTTTGAAGAAGCAACCTATCTGTGTGATCGTATGGCATTAATGGTAAACGGGCAGATCATCAAAACGTTTCAGAGAGGTGATCCGATTCCTGATACATTTCCGCTACAGAGTGTGGAGGAATATGACAGGTGGGTGAGATCTCAACATAGACGACAGGAAGCAGATACAGACAGACAGACCGTATTGATCATGGATAAGATACAATATGGTAATCTGAAAGATATTACGATTCGGGTCGGGCAGGGAGAATGCGTTGTATTGCAGGATCTGGATAATCGTTGCATTGCTGATTTTGTGGAGCTGTTTCAAGGAGAGATTCCAGAGAAAGGAAGCTTTTATCTGACGAAAGGGACACAAAAAAGTGAGAAAAACAGAGATATTGCGGTAATCCAGGAGCTACCCACAGAGACTATGCTGTTTCCTCATATGAGTTATTTTGATAACCTATGTTTTACCATGGATCATCGAATCCGGGGTGTGTGGAATCAGTCTGGAATCCGGAGAAGTATCCAGGAGGAACAAAAAGATCTGTTGGGGGAGGACGGATTTGACACTCCGGTGTGGAACCTGACCAGGCAGCAGAAGTATGATCTGGTATATACGAGAATTCTGATGCAGCATCCGCAGGTCGTGTTGTGCGTACAGCCGTTTAAAAATGCGGAAGTGTCCGTGCGCAGTCATATCTGGGAGCTGATGGAACGGTTTTTGAAAAAAAATATTGCAGTGGTGATCCTGGCGGTGAATCTTGCCGATTCTCTGGCTCTGGCTGACCGTCTGATCCGGATACGGAATGGACAGATTCAGGAAATCTATGATCAAAAGGATTTCTCCAGATTGCCAGAGCATACACCCTGGCTGCATCGGAAGATAAAAAATAAAAAGAAAGAAGGAATCACTATGAAATTGGGAGCATTAGAAGCGGGCGGAACAAAAATGGTCTGTGCCATCGGAGATGAAACAGGAAAGATCTATGAGCAGGTATCTATAGCTACAACGACGCCGGAAGAGACCATTCCGAAATTGATCGCATATTTTCAGGACAAGCAGATAGACGCATTGGGAATTGCAAGTTTTGGACCGGTGGAACTGGATCCAGCATCGGAAAAATATGGATATATTACTACCACATCTAAACTTGCATGGACAAACTTTGATTTTTTGGGAAGCATGAAAGCAGCGTTAAAATGTCCTATGGGATTTGATACCGATGTAAATGGTTCAGTACTGGGTGAGGTTACTTTCGGGCAGGCAAAAGGGAAACATTGCGTCATGTATTTGACCGTGGGAACCGGAATCGGAGCAGGCGTGTATATTGACGGGAAGCTGCTGCACGGTATGCTTCATCCTGAGGCAGGACATATCCTCATCACAAAACGGGATACAGACCATTATGAAGGAAAATGCCCCTATCACAAGGATCATTGTCTGGAAGGAATGGCGGGGGGCCATAGAAGCCAGATGGGGCAAAAAAGCAGTGGAACTGGCAGATTGTCCGGAAGTATGGGATCTGGAGGCAGACTACCTTGCGCAGGCATTGACAAATTATGTGATGGTACTTTCTCCGGAAATGATCATTCTCGGAGGCGGTGTCATGCATCAGGAGCAACTATTCCCATTAATACGCAAAAAGCTGATTACCTATATCAATGGCTATGTGATAACAGAAGAACTGGAGGATCCGGAGCATTATGTAGTACCTGCGTCACTGCATGATGATCAGGGCATCATGGGATGCCTGGAACTGGCGAGAAGAGCATTGGAGGGATAATCTATGCCTTTATGGAACAAAAGAGCGGTAAGCAGCGGACAAACAGAAGAATCATATAAGGAACAGCTACAATCCTTGAAACAGACTGTCAATAATCTGGGATTGGTATCCGAACAATTTGAAGGTGCGGCAGAGGGGCTGACAGAGTCCTCCGATAAGGTGGGACATGGCGTACAGGTGCTTGCGGAAGGTGCCTCAAGGCAGGAAAGAGATGTATTGCAATGCCGGAAAATAGCCGAGGAATTCACAGCGAAGATCACGGATATGGATCAGGAGACTGCAACTATGCAGACACAGGTTCAGCAGATGCAGCAACAGAGTGATCTTGGCAGACAAAGAGTGGAACATCTGGGGAAAACACAGGAAAAACTCAAAGGTTCCATGGATACGATCACAGAAGAGATTCGTACGCTTCTGGATAAAAATGCAAAGATTGAATCTGTCACAAGTGTTCTCTATAGTATTGCCAAGCAGACGAATCTGCTGTCTTTAAATGCATCCATCGAGGCTGCCAGAGCCGGGGAAGCCGGAAGAGGATTTGCTCATGTGGCATATGAAGTACGAAAATTGTCGGAGGAATGTCATAAGGCAAGTCAGAGTATCAATGCATCCATTCAGGAGATTATAGGTTCGTTATCAAAACTGAAAGAGATCATGGAGGAATCCGATGCAGTTTTTGAAGCACAGAAAACTGCGGTAGGGGATACAATTTCTTCCTTTGAAAATATAAATCACAGTGTGAAAGAACTGGCAGAAGCGCAGTTTTTTTTCACAGAACGTATGGATGAAGTCAATGGGAAGAAGGAAGAGCTACTGGAAGTCATGGAATCTATTGCAACAATCTCCAGTCAGGCATCGGCATCCTCGGAAAACGTGGCGGGAATTACTGCAGAACAGAAGCAGAATGCCAGCCTTATGGGGCATGTATCCGAACGATTGAACAGCGAATTAAATCAGCTGAATGAAATCCTGGCTAATATACCGGTGGATTATGCACCGGTACAGCGCAGGAAAATTGCCATGGTATGGGATCTGGATGATCCTTTCTGGTATCCGGCGACGAAACAGGCCTATCGCACTGCCAAAATTCTGAATTTTGATATTACGGTATTTGCACCTAAGGGAAGAGGAGAAGCAGGAACTCTGGAAATGGTGCATTTTCTGAAAAAGGTGTTGGAGGAGCGTTATGATGGAATCTGTATCTCACCCATTGCGGATCTCAGAGTGGAAAAATTGCTGCAGAAGATGGCAGAGAAGGGTGTGGAGGTGATTTTCATCCTGTCTGCATTTGATAGTGTTCCCTATCGCACACTCATCGGAACTGACAGTTATCAGTGCGGACGGAGTACCGGAGAGGCTGTGAGAGAAGCCTTGGGAGCCGACGGTGCCGTTGGCATTATCAAGTGGAAGGATAACCTCATTGAGACTGTAGAGGACAGATACCACGGTGTTGTAGATGTTCTGAAAGAAAACAGAATTCCTTATTATGATATGACCGGTCCGGGAGAACCTACTGCTGAAGAAGCAACAAAATTAACTGACCGGCTTCTTACGGAGCATCCGGATATCTCTGTACTGTGCGCTACAAATGTAGGATGGGGATTGGCTTTTGCCAGATATCTTAAGTCCAAAGGGAAGAAGGTAAAACTGGTAACAGTGGACTTCACGGATGAAGTTGGAGATTTCTTGAAGGCCGGCTATGTAGATGCTGCAATTGCGCAGCGTCCGGAGAGCTGGGGATCCATGACACTGGAAAAAATAGAGGCAGTATTTGAAGGACAGAGTATACCCAAAACCATTGACACCGGAACCTATCCGGTAACACCGGCCAATATCAGAATTTATGTGAAGGACTGATCCCGTTTCTTGCGGTATTGCAGCGGCGACATCCGAAAAGAAGCGTGAAAGCTGCGGATAAAATGACTTACATTAGAAAAGCCGGACTGCAGGGCAACCTCTGTAACCGGCAGAGAGGTACTCTCTAACAGATGGCAGGCATGGGTCAGTCTCAGATGCATCAGGTATTGCGTCAGAGTCAGATGAAAGTGCTGCTTAAAATAGCGGGACAAATATTTTTCGGATAAATGAAATTGCTCTGCCAGGGTTTCCAACCGAAAGGGTTCTGTGTAGTTATACTGCAGATAAGTCAGTATCTCACGCTGCATCGGATCGTTCCTTTTGGAGCCCATCGGGTTAATGGTTCCACAGGAAGCAATTTTTTGTATAAGAGACAACAATAAAATACGTAATCGGAAATGCCCACTCAATGTATTTGGAAGCTGTCTGACAGACAGGATCTCACGGATGAGAGAAATGATGTCAGGACAGCTTTTTTCGTGGGAAAGATTATGATGCAAAAGCAATTCATGGTTACGCAGGGGAAGGAGAAACTCCGTTTCCAACAGATCGTCCGTCTGAAAGGAAATAAATTCCAGTGGAAACAACAGGGTATGATAGTCTACGCCCGGAATTGCGGAACCCATAAAATGAAGCTCACCGGGATTCACAAAGAATACGGAGCCGCCGGCCGCTTCGTATTCTTCCCCTTCAATGATGACATTAAGAGAGCCGGAGCGGACATATATGATCTCGACCTCCGGATGCCAGTGGACAGGAATCTGAAAAAAAGCAGGCATATCATGCAGGTGATAACAGCTAAAAGGAAATTCTTTTGTTCCGTGAATGCGTTCTTCTCTTAATTCAGGGTACATAGGCAGGCCTTTCTGTGAAGTGGAGCAGAGAATATTATGGTCAGATTACTACAAAAGTAGAAATAAGTCAATTTTCTGTGGTAAAAATGCAAGTTTTAGGAAAGATAAAGTAGTAATATGTAAAAATTGAAGGGACTACTCGGAATAGTATTCTGAATAGTTGCAAAATGAAGATGCAAATTTATAGGAACCGCAGAAAGGATATAAAACCTACGATGGAAGGACAGAATAAGTCATTATTTCAATTATTTGTACCACTGTGTCTGGAGACGATCTTTTACATGTTGTCCGGAATGGTGGATACTTTAATGCTTTCTTCTGTGGGAGATCAGGCAGTCGGAGCAGTCGGAACAGCAAATACTTATATTGGTGTATTTATTATTATGTATTCGGTAGTTTCTATGGGAATGCTGGCTGTGATGACACAGAATATCGGTGCGGGCAGACCGGGGATCGCCTGTCAGGCGAAGACTCTGGGATTATGGTTTAATGGGATCCTGGGTGTTGTGATGTCTGTGTTTTTGTTTTTCTGTTCCGATGGGATTCTGTATGTGGTAGGTATTGCACCGGCATTGAAGGAGCCTGCCGTACAATATCTGCGGATCGTAGGAGGCGGAAGCATACTGAACGCAATGATTCCCATACTGGCAGGATATCTGCGAGCGTTTGGATATACGAAACAGCCCCTGATCGCAACTGTGACAGGTAATATTTTGAACTTTATATTAAATGCCGTGTTTCTGTTTCATTTCCACCTCGGCGTGCAGGGGGTCGCATCCGCAACAGTGATCTCCAAAGTGGTGAATCTGATATTGATCGTGATCTTCGTACGGCGGCTGATCCCTGCAAAAAAATATTCGGAGAGGGTGAATTCCGGAGAGATTTTGCGGCAGATCATCCGGATCGGATTACCTTCCGCTTTGGAGAATATTATTTATAATGTAGCGATGACACTGGTGATCCGTTTTCTGAACCAGATGGATACAGAAGGAATCAATGTGGCAGCCCGCTCCTATACGGTACAGATCACGAATTTATCCTTTTGTGTGGGAAATGCGCTTGCCCAGGCGAATGCCATTATGACCGGATGGTACATGGGTGCGGGAAAATATGAAATATGTGATAAGCAGACGAAAAAATCTGCGGCGATCGGAGCGGTACTGGCGATGGGAACAGAATTTCTGTTTGCAGTCAGTGCCCCGGTCCTGATCTCTTTTTTCACGCAGGATAAGAGTATGGTAGAACTAGTGCAGAAGCTGATGTTTATTGACATTGCCCTGGAAGCCGGACGAGTCACAAATCTGGTATATGGAAATGCACTGAAAACCAGTGGAGATGCTGTATTTCCGGTGATCCTCGGAGCTGTTTTTATGTTTTTGTGTGCAGCGGGAGGAACGTATCTGCTGGGGATACAGCTGCATCTGGCAGTAGTGGGTGCTTATATCGGTCTGACAGCAGATGAATGCTGCCGTGCAATCGGCATGCTGCTGCGCTGGCGGAGCGGAGCATGGAAGAAAAAAGGATTGATCGAAGATTGATGGAAGTGATCCGGGAGTACTATAAGACGGTATACCGGCTGGCTTTTGCCCGGATGGGCATTCTCTTGCTTTTCGTAGCTTATCATAGCATAGCGCATTTTTTATAATTAAAATATTGACAATGTGAAAAAATGTGTTATAGTTCTAAATGCAAATGCAACTCATTTGCATTTAGAACAAATATATGATTAAGTATTCATTTGATAAAGAAAGTATGGAAAGGTAAGAGTTATGTCGGAAGTTATTTTAGATACCTTAATAGATAGTATAAAGCTGGTGCCGTTTTTGTTCCTGACCTATCTGGCTATGGAATATCTGGAGCATAAGGCTGGCGAGAAGACCACACATATGGTGCGAAAAGCAGGTAAAATGGGACCGTTGATCGGTGGCGTGGCAGGTGTGCTGCCTCAGTGTGGATTCTCAGCAGCGGCATCCAACTTATATGCAGGCAGGGTGATCACCCTGGGAACACTGATAGCCATTTATCTGTCCACTTCTGATGAGATGCTGCCGATCCTGATTTCGGAGAAAATGGATATCCGCTTTGTACTGGGTGTGCTGGGAGCGAAAGCAGCCATTGGTGCCGTAGCCGGATTTGTGATCGATCTGTTGATCCGGGAGAGGAAGATACATCCTCATGACCACGTTCACGGGCATGAGGAAAATGATCATGAAGAGGAAGAGCACATTCATGAAATCTGTGAGCATGAGAACTGCCATTGTGAAAAGGATGGCATTTTTCTATCTGCGGTAAAGCATACGCTTCACATTACCTTTTTCATTATAGTCATTGGATTTGTTCTGAACACAGCACTGCATTTTGTGGGAGAAGATGTTCTGGCCGGACTGATCCTGAATCGTCCCGTACTGGGACCTGTGCTGGCAGGAGTGGTGGGACTGATTCCCAACTGTGCAGCATCTGTGACCATAACGCAATTGTATATCAGTGGTGTGATCAGCCTTGGAGCCATGATGTCCGGATTGCTGGTGGGCGCGGGAGTAGGACTGTTGGTGTTGTTCCGCGTGAATCCGGATAAAAAGGAAAATCTGAAAATCGTGGGAATTTTATATGTGATTGGCGTTTTAGCAGGAATTGTGATAAACTGGCTGTAGGCACAAGCAGTGCCAAAATTGAGAGCTGACTCTTTGACTGCTTGCAGGCATAAGAGGCAGATCCAATTTTGATAGGGCGACGCCCGTCCAGTGAGGGAACGCAGGGCTGTAGGCACAAGCAGTGTTTCGAGGTGGAAAGCACTGCGCCCTCGAGATCGCGATATAAAAGGACAGATATCTATGGAAGAACATAAATGTGAACACAATGATATTTCCTACCCTAAGGGATTGAAATGGACCAAACAGAGAAAATGCGTGTATCAGGTACTGGAGGAAGCGACCGAACCCCTCAGCGCCGTGCAGATTTACAATCGTATTGAGAAAGAACACGAAGGCAGCGATTATGCTGTATCCACAATCTACCGGATCCTGGCAACATTTGAAGAACACGGAATGGTAGAGAAGACTACGTTCATGGGAGACGGTACCGTAGTATACGAATTGAACCGTGGGGAACATACCCATTATGCGGTCTGCCTGGAATGTCATAAGCGGATTCCGCTGCCCAGCTGCCCCTTTGCAC
>ERZ779681.627-NODE-627-length-11986-cov-2.25254_pt1 | contig 11986 bp, 10 predicted proteins | sample MGYA00511905_ERZ779681 | MGnify/ENA primary metagenome ERZ779681 (study PRJEB29588, sample SAMEA2144578) | human gut metagenome | biome: human gut; feature: human-associated habitat; material: faeces | place: Denmark | collected 2008/2010 ... | reverse complement strand
GGTATCAAAGTCGGGGGCTTTTGACCCCGACATCATTATGATGTAATTAAGAAGCGGTCAGAAAAGAGGTTAAATGTTGTTTGAGCTGCACAGCATGACTTTTATTTCTGGCATAAGTATGATCAAAATGAGGAGTTTTTATGCTTAATATACAGAATTATAAGAGAGTAGAAAGTATTGAAGAGGCCTACGAGCTTAACCAGAAGAAGGCTAACAGAATTGTCGGCGGCATGATGTGGATGCGTATGGGTGATAACAGAATCAATACCGCGATTGACATGTCAGGACTGGGACTTGATAAGATTGAAGAGACAGAAGAAGAATTTAAGATTGGATGTATGACATCACTAAGACAGTTAGAAAATCATAAGGGTTTTAATGAATATACGAATGGCTGCGCCAAAGAAGCACTAAGGCATATTGTTGGCGTGCAGTTTAGAAATCTTGCAACAGTTGGTGGAAGCATATATGGAAGATATGGATTTTCTGATGTTCTTACATTATTAATTGGACTTGATTCATACGTTGAATTATATAAGGGTGGAATAGTTTCCCTAAAGGAGTATGCGGCAAAAAGCTATGACAGGGATATTATTGTAAGCATTATAGTTAAGAAAAAGCCAGTCAAGATGTTTTATGAGGCAGTAAGAATAACAGAAACAGACCTTCCGGTTCTTACCTGTGCTGGCGTGGGCTTTAGCGGTTCGGGTGAATATAATATATGCATAGGTGCAAGACCGGGAAGAGCTGTTGTTGTAGAAGATAAGGAAGGTATTCTTAAGGGCGTAGTAAATGATGAGACTATAGAGAGCTTCGCCAGATATGTAAGGGAAAATGTTTCTACAGAGAGTAATATGCGTGGAAGTGCTGAATACAGAAGCCATCTGGCAGAAGAGCTTACCAAGAGAGCATTAAGGGCTGTAAATAATTAATAATTAGTTATTGATTATTAATAGCTGATGTATTATTTATATAGATTTGTTTATATATCGATTTATTAGTGTATGGATTGGAGAATATATGTTAGTAGATATTAAGTTAAATGGAAAGTCGGTCAAGGCAGATGTTGCCTGCGATATGACTCTTTATGATTTCGTGAGGGAGCATGGCTGTTATAGTGTAAAATGTGGCTGTGAGACTTCTAACTGCGGACTGTGTACGGTATTTCTTAACGATAAACCAGTGCTTTCATGTTCGGTTCTTGCTGTAAGAGCAGATAAATGCAGCGTTACAACGCTTGAAGGTTTACAGGAGGAGGCCGCAGAATTCGTTACATTTATAGCTGACCAGGGGGCAGAGCAGTGTGGCTTCTGTAATCCGGGCTTTGTTATGAATGCTATTGCACTCTTTAGGGAGAATCCTTATCCTGATGAAGATGAGATAAAGGAGTTTCTTTCAGGAAATCTGTGCAGATGTTCAGGGTATGAAGGCCAGTTAAGAGGAATTCTGGATTACCTCAGGGTAAAAAAGGCTAAGGAAGCCAGTGTGGAAAATAAAGAAAATATAGCAGAGGAGGTGAAGTAATGAAGTCAGTTAATAAAGCGGTAAGAAAAAAGGATGCAATGGAGCTGCTTCTTGGAAAGCCGGTATATACAGATGATATTGCACCAAAGGATTGTCTTGTTGTAAAGCTTCTGCGTTCACCATATGCCAACGCATATGTTAAGAGCATTAATACAGATATTGCAATGAAGGTACCTGGAATAGAGGCAATATATACATATAAGGATGTTGACCAGAATATGAAGCGTTTCACCTGCGCCGGTCAGACTTATCCTGAGCCAAGTCCTTATGACAGGCTTATTCTTGATAAACACGTAAGATTCATAGGTGATCCGGTTGCTATTGTTGCTGGAGTGGATGAACGCTGTGTTGATAAGGCGATGAAGCTTATTAAGGCAGAGTATGAGGTGCTTGAACCAGTGCTTGACTTTACAAAGGCAAAGGATAATGAGATACTTGTTCATCCAGAGGATAACTGGGAAGCAATGTGTCCTGTAGGAGCTGATAATAAAAGAAATCTATGTGCACATGATGAGTGCAGTAATGGTGATATAGATAAGGTGCTTGAGAGTTGTGATGTTGTAATTGACAGGACATATCACACAAAGGCGTGCCAGCAGAGCATGATGGAGACCTTCAGGACATTCTGTACAATCGATACCTATGGAAGACTTCATGTTGTAAGTTCTACACAGATAGTATTTCACTGCAGAAGAATCATTTCACACGCACTTGGAATCTCTCCATCAAAGATACGTGTTACAAAGCCTAGAATAGGTGGTGGTTTTGGTGCAAAGCAGACCTCAGTTTCAGAAATATATCCGGCATTTGTCACATGGAAGACTAAGAAGCCAGCTATGATTATATTCTCAAGGGAAGAATCATTGTCAGCTTCATCTCCAAGACATGAGATGCAGATGCATGTAAGGCTCGGTGCAACTAAGGATGGTATCGTAAAAGGAATAGATTTATATACCTTGTCAAACACAGGAGCTTATGGGGAGCATGGACCAACGACAGTAGGTCTTTCAGGACACAAGTCAATACCATTGTATGGAAAGGCAGAGGCATTCCGCTTTGTAAGTGATGTTGTATACACAAATGTTATGTCAGCAGGGGCATACAGAGGATATGGTGCTACACAGGGCCTTTTTGCAGTGGAATCTGCTGTGAATGAGCTTGCTGATAAGCTTCATATGGATCCTTTTGAAATAAGATTTAAAAACATAGTTAAGGAGGGCGATGTAATGCCTGCTTACTATGGTCAGGTCAATACAAGCTGTGCACTTGACAGATGCTTAGCAAAGGTCAAAGAGATGATTAAATGGGATGAGAAGTATCCTATGAGAAAGATATCTGACACTAAAGCACGTTTTGTCGGAATGGGTATGGCTATGCAGGGCTCTGGTATATCTGGTGTGGATGTGGGAAGTGCCACACTTAAGCTCAATGATGAGGGCGTGTATACAATGAATATAGGTGCTGCTGATATGGGAACAGGCTGTGATACAATACTTGCACAGATTGCTGCAGAGGTGCTTGAGTGCAGTACTGATAACATAAGTGTATTTGGTGCTGATACTGATATATCACCTTATGATTCAGGCTCATATGCATCAAGTACAACATACGTTACTGGAAAGGCAGTTGAGAACTGTGCCTTAGAGCTAAGAAGCAGAATCGAAAAGCTTGGAGCTAAGCTTATAGGCTGTGATAAGAGTGAGGTTACATTTGACGGAAGCTGTGTAAGCTGTGAGGCTGGAGAGCACAAGGGTGCATCAGTAAGTCTTTGTGATATAGCAACAGCTTCTATGTGTGGCAATGATATGGCACTTTCTGTTACTAATACACATACATCACCTATTTCACCACCACCATTTATGGTAGGTGCAGCTGAGGTTGAAGTTGACCTTGTTACAGGCGAAAGCAGGGTTGTAGAATATGATGCATGCGTTGACTGTGGAACACCAGTTAATCCTAATCTTGCAAGGGTTCAGGCAGAAGGCGGAATCCTTCAGGGAATTGGTATGGCAATGTCTGAAAATATCACATATTCTGATAAGGGAAAGCTTTATGAGAACTCATTCCTGCAATATAAGATACCATCAAGAATGGATATTGGACATATTAATGTTGAGTTTGAAAGCAGCTTCGAGAATGCTGGACCATTTGGTGCTAAGTCAATAGGAGAGGTTGTAATAAACACTCCACTTCCGGCTGTGGCAGATGCGCTAAGCCACGCAGCGGGAAAGCGGTTCTATGAGCTGCCTATAACACCGGAGCAGATTGCTATGGCGAGGGCAGAGAATAATTAGGATTATAACACAGATAAGATAAAAAATAAGACGGCACGATTTATTTCTGGATAAAGGGAATAGTCGTGCTGTTTTTTATGTTTATAAATAAAGTAAAAGCTTGAAGAAATGGACAAAATGAGTGAAAATAGTTTTGAAGAAACGGTCATAATGAGTAAAAATAATCTTGAAGAAACGGACAAAATACGCCAAAACAACTTTGAAGAAATGGGCAAAATGAGTGAAAATAATCTTGAAGAAACGGTCAAAATAAGAGATAATAATATTGAAGAAAGTTACATTATAATATGTATTATATAAAGAAATCAGGGGTGCTTTTAGCACGGTAAAGAATAATGACAATGATATAGTATAGTTCTGAAAGGGGAAGACTATGAATTTTAAAAGAAAAGTATATAGTAGATTGTTAGAATGGAAGGAAAAGTATTCGGATAAATATGCGGTGTTGTTAGAGGGGGCGAGACGAGTTGGTAAGTCTACAATCGCCCAAAGCTTTGGAGAAAATGAATATGACTCGTGTATTCTTATTGATTTTTCAAAAGCAACAGCTAATATATTGGAGTGTTTTGATGATATAGCAAATCTAAATATATTTTTTTTAAGATTGCAGGCGGAAACAGGTATAACATTATATGAGCATAAATCGCTGATTATATTTGATGAAGTCCAGCTATTCCCGAAAGCAAGACAGGCAATAAAACATCTTGTTGCAGATGGAAGATACAGTTATCTGGAAACTGGTTCACTAATATCCATAAAGAAAAATGTAAAGGATATTTTAATTCCATCGGAGGAAATGAAAATACAGGTGTATCCAATGGATTATCAGGAGTTCTGTGATGCAACGGGGGGAAACTATGAACTTCTTTGTCAGATATACAATACAGGTAAGGCTATTGGACAGCCAACTAATCGTAAACTGATGAGAGATTTAAGAATATATATGGCAGTAGGTGGTATGCCTCAGGCAGTTGAAGCTTATATAGAGGGTAAGAATTTCTCTGAAATTGATATGGTCAAAAGACAGATTATATCATTGTATGAAGAAGATTTTAAAAAGATTGATGGTTCTGGAAGAATCTCTGCGTTATATCACTCAATTCCGGCACAACTTGCAAAGGATTCAAAAAAATACAGGATTACTGCGGCAATAGGAAAGAAGAATAATTCAAAAACAGAAGAATTATTGTATGAGCTGATTGATTCAAAGACTGTCTTACCTTGTTATAATTCAACTGATCCAAGGGTAAGCCTGACAGATACAAAGGACTTTGACAGTTATAAATTGTATCTGTCGGATACTGGATTATTTATTACATTAATGTTTATAGACCGTCCAGTCACAGAAAATAATGTATATGCGAAGCTGCTTTCTGATAAGCTGCCAGCTAATCTGGGCTATTTATATGAGAATCTTATTGCACAGATGATTACAGCAGCGGGAAGGGAACTTTATTATCACACTTGGGAAAAAGACAAAAGCACACATTATTATGAGGTTGACTTTCTGATTTCTGAGGGAAGTAAAGTAAATGCCTTTGAAATTAAGTCATCAGGGGCAGGAAAGCACGAATCTATAAAACAGTTTTATAAAAAATTTTCAAAGAATGTAAGTAAGATATATTTAATATCACAAAAAGATGTTGGAAAAGAAGAAAATTTAATGCTGAAACCATTTTATTTAATGCCATTTCTCATAAAGTAGATGACTATTTTACATTATAAAATACAGGAGTAAAAATTATGCCTAATATATTAATTGTAGAAGATGATATAAATATTAATAACCTTCTTTGTGAGGTGCTTATGAAGGCTGGTTATACGTGTGAACAGGCATTTTCAGGAACAGAAGCAAAGCTGCTTCTTAATATAAAAGAAAAGGCTTATACGCTTGTACTGCTTGACTTAATGCTGCCTGGTGCAAGTGGTGAAGAGGTTTTAAAAGAAATAAGAAAACATGGAAGGCTTCCGGTGATTGTGCTGACTGCAAAGGATAGTATAGATGATAAAATCGGAGTGCTGACGGACGGAGCAGATGATTATATAACAAAGCCCTTTGAGATTAGAGAGGTACTGGCACGTATTCAGGTGCAGCTTCGTCATATAGAGGTGGAAACAAAAGGTGAAGCAGAGGCGGAAACGAAGGTAGAAGCAGAGGCAGAAACAGAAGTAAAAACAAAGGCTGGTATACAAAAAGGACAAGGCAGCGGAAGGCTTGAGTTCAGAGATATGGTGCTTACACGCTCTACCTTTGAGGTAAGTATCGGTGGCAGGGTGCTTCCTAAGATTACAAAACAGGAATTCGCAATACTGGAATTATTGCTTAAAAACCCGAAGCAGGTGTTTAGCAAGGAGGATATATTCGAATATGCGTGGGATGAGCCATATATGGGTGAAACAAAGACTCTTGATGTGCATATAAGCAATATCAGGAAGAAAATAAAGACCGTTACATCTGATGAATATATAGAAACAATCTGGGGGATTGGATATCGCCTGCATGAATAATTTACTCTTTTTTTACTATTTATTTGCGATTGATTAGGATTTATTTTTTATGATAAGAGCAATTAGGAAAAGGAGGAAAAAGCTTTGAGCGAATTATTATTGCAGACAAGGAATCTGACTAAGCAGTATGGCAGACACAGGGCAGTTGATGATGTAAATATGCACATTAAAAAGGGTGCGATATATGGCTTTATTGGAAGAAACGGAGCCGGTAAAACGACCTGTCTTAAGATGATTAGCGGACTGTCAACACCGTCTTATGGCGAAATAGAAATGTTTGGGTATAAAGGAAAGGACTTACAAAAGGTACGTTCAAGAGTAGGGTGTCTTATAGAAGCTCCCGGACTTTATGGCAATATGTCGGCATATGACAATCTGAACATTAAATGCAAGCTTACAGGGATTAAGAAAAAAGGATATATAGAAGAACTGTTAAAAACAGTGGGTCTTGATACTGTTGGAGAAAAGAAAACAAAGCATTATTCGCTTGGAATGAAGCAGCGCTTAGGAATTGCTCTTGCACTTGTAGGTGAGCCTGACCTGCTTATTCTTGATGAGCCGATTAACGGACTTGATCCACAGGGAATTGTGGAGGTGCGTGAAACCATCCAGAAGCTTGCAAAGGAGCGTGGCATGACAATATGTATTTCAAGTCATATTCTGGAGGAATTATCAAAGATTGCTACAGATTATGGCATTATTCATAATGGATGCCTTGTGCAGGAGCTTACAAGAGAGGAGCTTATGAAAAAATGCAGTGAGCGCATAGAGCTTACGCTTGATAATCCTAAGCAGGCTGTTCCTGTGCTTGATGATATGGGCTTTAGCAGCTATCAGGTTATAGATAAAGAACATATTCATATATTTGAAAGACTGGGAGAAAGTGCCAGCCTGAACATGGAGCTTGCAAAGGCGGGAATTCCAGTTAAGGGAATATCTATTACAAGTGAAGAGCTTGAGAATTATTTCTTAAGGCTTACAGGGGGTGACAATCGTGCTTAATATGATAAAGATGGATGTATACAGAATGTTTCGTACAAAGAGTATGTATGTAATATGGATTATATTGCTGGCATCAGCACTGCTTACCTCATTTCTTTCAAAAATAGATTATGATGCAGTTAATAAAGAGTGGGAGAGGCAGCAGGCAGTGGAAAGTCAGGCAGATACTGATGGTCAGGCAGCTGATGTGGTAAATGCACAAGACATAGAGCAACAACAGGCAGTGGAAAGCAATAAGGAACAGCTTTCGCAGCAGAATACAGATAATGTCAATATTGGTATGAGTGTGGAATTACCTACGGAGCCAGGGAAGAAGGTTACGGTAATGGATGTTTTCTTTTCTAATGCACAGGGAAAGTTTTATGCACTTTTTCTTGTAATATTTGCGGTTATGTTTGCAACAGCAGATATTAAGAGCGGTTATATTAAGAATATTGGTGGACAGGTGTCACAAAGGGGGATGCTTATTGTTTCAAGGGCAGTTGCGCTTGCTTTATTTACAGCAATTACATTTGCAGGGATATTTGTATTCCAGGCAGCAGCGAATATGCTTGCGTTTAAATGTGTGGTGTGGGGTAACTGGAAAGAGATTATACCTTATTTCTTAACAGAACTTATGCTTCATTATGCGTTTGTGTTAATATGTATGGCGATAGCAGTTATAATTAAGAATAATGTTATAAGCATGACCTTATCGGTATGTCTTACCATGAATATAATGAGCATTGTGTATGCCCTTATAGATTATGTGGGCAATAGAGTGGGACTTCATAACTTCAATATATATAAGTATACAGTAACTGGAAGGATGGCAATGCTTCCTATGAATGCAGGCAGGGACGATGTTATTAGTTCAATGTGTGTGGCAGCCACATTTATTGTTATAATGCTGTCATTAAGCAGTTATATTTTTCAGAAAAGGGATATTTAGAGAATGAGGATTATTATTGGAATATTAGCAGTAATAATTATTATACAGGCATTTATTATGTGGAAATACCAGCGGCAGATTAAGGACATCTGCCGCCAGTTGTCGTTTCTTATGGAACACGATAGTAACAAGCTGATTCAACGCGAAATAGATATGGGGGGAATAGGTGAGCTTTCAGATAAATTGAATGAACTGCTTGACCTGCGTAAAAAAGAAAGAAACGAGTACAGAAAAAAAGAAGAGCTGATAGCAGACACATATACTAATCTTTCACACGATATAAGGACACCGCTTACATCGCTGGATGGGTATTTCCAGCTTATAGAGGAATGTGACAATATAGATGACCAGAGCAGATATCTTGATATAATCAGAGAAAGGCTTAACAGCCTCAATGAAATGCTGGAGGAGCTTTTTACATTTACCAAGCTGAAAAATGATTCATATAAGCTGGAGCTTACAGACTGTTGTATGAACAGAATATTAAAAGAAGCGGTATTTTCTTATTATGATGAATGGAAGAAGCAGGATATCTGCCCGGATATTAGTATTACTGAGGAAATGCTGCATATATCAGGTAATAAGCAGGGCTTAAGAAGAGTTATACAGAATGTCATAAAAAATGGTCTTGATCATGGGGAAAAGAATATAAGTATCGAGCTTACCAGAAAGGATAATCACGCCTTGCTTAAAATCAGCAATTATACAGAACATCCTGAAAATATTGACTTAAGCCATGTGTTTGAGCGTTTTTATAAAGCGGATGTTGCAAGAGGCAGAGCCTCAACCGGACTGGGTTTATCTATTGCAAAAGAGCTTGTGGAGCGTATGAATGGAGATATAAGTGCAAGAATGCAGGGAAATGATTTTATTATTGAGATAAAAGTTCCGCTTGTGGTATAACGAACACAATAGTGCTCATCTTAAAAGTTCCTTACGGAACTTTGTATGTGCGCTGAAAAGCTGTGCAAATATTGTGGTATAATATGCATGAAAAAATAATAAAAATATTATACTACGCATTGATAAAAAAATAACAAAGTGATATAAATGTAAAAGAAACAGGGGCTGTTACGGAGAAATTATATATAGAATATGCTGATTCGTTTAATGAATGGGGAATATTACAGATTCAATAATAAAGGGAGACATGCGTATGAAAAATATAAAAGAAATAGGGGATTTTTTTATAAATCTGAATGAATATGTATATGCAACAGATATAGAAACCAATGAGATTGTATATATGAATCATAAAGCATTGAAAGCGTATGGCTTAGAATCAATAGAGGATATAAAAGGCCGGAAGTGTTATGAGGTATTACAAAAAGCTTCTGTTAAATGTGGTATGTGCAATAACAGCAGACTTTTACCAGGAGCCTTTGAGGAATGGCGTTATTATAATCCTGTATTAGATAAATATATGATAATAAAGGATACACTGATAGAGGGTGAAGGAAACAGAAAGTACAGGCTGGAAATAGGCATAGATATAAGTGAGGAGCTTGCACAGGATAAGCTTATCCAAAAGTACAGAGAAACTGAGGCTCTTGTCAATGAGGGCTTAAGAGTGGCACTTGCAGCAGATACACCTGATGAAACGATAAGCACACTTCTTGGGTATATAGGTAAAGCACTTAGTGGAGAAAGAACCTATATATTTGAAAAGAATATATATGGAAGAGATGATAATACATATGAGTGGACGGCAGAGGGAATAAGTCCGAAGAAGGATAATCTTCAGAATCTGCCGCCAGAGGTATGTGCTAACTGGTATAAGTGTTTTGAAAAAGGCGGAAACATCGTAATTCAGGATATTGAAGAAATAAAGGATAGTGATCCCCTGCAATATGATAATTTAAAAAGACAAGGTGTTCATTCAATAATTGCAATTCCTATATATAACGAAGGAAATGTTGTTGCATTTATGGGAATAGGCAATCCGCCACTGCTTACACTTAAATATGCCTTAAGTATACTTGAGATTATGGGAGCTTTTATTATATCGTGTATAAAGCGCAGGAATACGATAAGAAAGCTTGAGAATATGAGCTATAAGGATGCCCTGACTAATATAGGAAACCGCTTTGCAATGAGTGCATGTGTAGATAATATAGATAAAAAACAAAGTATAGGCGTTGTATATTGTGATGTTACAGGACTTAAGTATGTGAATGATACGATGGGACACGAGGCTGGTGACAGACTTATTCTAAATGCATGTGCATGTCTTACGGATGTGTTTGGAGAAGATAGGGTGTTCCGTATAGGTGGTGATGAATTCCTTGTAATCTGTACACAGATAGACGAGAATACATTAATAAAGCATATAACAGAGTTAAAAGAACTAATGAAAGAGCGTTCTGTGAATATGGCAGCCGGTGTTATCTGGAGGGAGAACGTAATAACAGGCTTTGATGAAATGCTGCGTGAATCTGAGGAACGGATGTATGCTGATAAAGCACAATATTATAAAGAAAAAGGTGTTGAACGCAGAAAAGGACGGGCATAGCAGGACTAAAGCAATACATGTAACACAATAACAGGAAATTTTGTGATAAATTATAATAAATAATACAGCTTAATTATTGACATTTTAAGATCAATTATATACAATCACATTATCTGCGATGACGAAGACAGTAGATTATGAAAGAAAGCAATAGCGAGCCGGGAGGGTGGAAGCCGGTGTGAGTAGAGCATAGTTGAATATCACTTCCAAGCATCCTTGCAGAACTTTGTAGTATGATATTATTGGTAAAATTATGGATGGTATTATATTACGAAAAGTAAGTAAGGACGGTAATCCTACCGTTACAAGGGACGCATATGATGGTATGTCGTAATTGATATAGGTTAAGTTGATTCAGCCCCTGTCGTATTACGGCAGTGGGGCTTTTTTGCATATGTAACGACATTTGTTACAGCACCAATAAAGCAAGCTGACATCGTTACGATTAAGTAAATGATTTGAAAGGAGTAACACAATGGTATACGAGAAAGTTTCATCAGATATGAATTTCGTAGACAGAGAAAAACAGGTCGAAAAGTTCTGGAAGGATAATGATATATTCCAGAAGAGTATTGATAACCGCAAGAAGGGGGAGACATATACATTTTATGATGGACCTCCTACAGCTAATGGTAAGCCACATATCGGACATGTTCTTACAAGAGTTATAAAGGATATGATTCCAAGATATAGAACAATGAAGGGTTATATGGTTCCACGTAAGGCCGGATGGGATACACACGGACTTCCAGTTGAGCTTGAGCTTGAGAAGGAATTAGGTCTTGACGGCAAGGAACAGATTGAAGAGTATGGTCTTGAGCCATTTATCAAGAAATGTAAGGAAAGCGTATGGAAATACAAGGGTATGTGGGAGGATTTCTCATCTACAGTTGGTTTCTGGGCTGATATGGATAACCCATACATCACATATGATGATAACTTCATCGAGTCTGAATGGTGGGCTTTAAAGCAGATATGGGATAAGGGTCTTTTATACAAGGGCTTTAAGATTGTTCCTTACTGCCCACGTTGTGGAACACCACTTTCATCACACGAAGTAGCACAGGGCTATAAGGCTGTTAAAGAGCGTTCAGCAGTAGTACGTTTTAAGTGTGTAGGCGAAGATGCATATTTCCTTGCATGGACAACAACACCTTGGACACTTCCATCTAACGTGGCACTCTGCGTGAACCCAGAAGAAACATACGTTAAAGT
>ERZ779681.622-NODE-622-length-12026-cov-1.95598_pt1 | contig 12026 bp, 10 predicted proteins | sample MGYA00511905_ERZ779681 | MGnify/ENA primary metagenome ERZ779681 (study PRJEB29588, sample SAMEA2144578) | human gut metagenome | biome: human gut; feature: human-associated habitat; material: faeces | place: Denmark | collected 2008/2010 ... | reverse complement strand
AGTTCTGCCTGGATGTCTTGTCCCCGGAATGGGCTTCTACCTCTTCCGCTTCTGTTTCCCCGATGTCCGAAAAGTTCTTCGAAGAAATCGGAGAATCCTTCTGTATTACCGGAGAACCCTTGTCCTCCACCGAAATTGCCGGTGAAATGTTCGCCATCGGTAGAATACCAGTAAGTCTGTTGTCCGTTGCTTCCTTGTTGAGCCCGATAGGCTTGCTGTTGGGCTTCAAACTCATCGGCATGTTTCCAGTGTTCGCCGTAAGCATCGTATTTCTTTCGTTTCTCCGGATCACTCAATACCTCGTTGGCTTCGTTCAGCTGTTGGAATTTTTCCTTGGCTGAAGGGTCGTTCGGATTCAGGTCCGGATGATACTTTCTGGCTAGCTTACGGTATGCTTTCTTGATGTCGTCCTGGGTAGCATTCTTATCTACCCCAAGTACTTTGTAATAGTCTATGTAAGCCATATTGTCTGTTAGTTTTATTTACCGTTTATAACACAAAGAATGTACCATCGGTTGGACAGAACGGAATTATTTTGTATTCTTTTTATACTATTTTATTTTTCGAAATTATTTGTGAAATCCAAACTTCTCGTATCTTTGTCAAGGGGCATGTCTGTTTGTCTCTTTGAATGAATAGACACGTAAATAAACTAGCAAACTGGCAGATGAACAGGAAGAGCAGGATTTCACTGCATGAGGAGACTGTCAGATTGACCTGTGTTTGTCTATATATTTTTGTAATATCAGTTTTTATGAAAAAAATTTTTTATCTGCTGGCTATGGCCGGCCTGGTATGTATGCCTACTTATGCGGAACCCGATAGAGAAGTGACTCTGAAACTGCTTGAAACCAGTGACGTACACGGATGCTATTTCCCGTATGATTTCATTAAACGCAAGCCGATGAGAGGAAGTCTGGCTCGTGTCAGTTCTTTTGTTAAAGAACAGCGTGCAGCGTATGGTGACCACCTTATCTTGATGGATAACGGAGATATCCTGCAGGGACAGCCGGTAGCTTATTATTATAATTTTATAGATACGGTTTCGGTACATGTGAATGCGGCTATGTTGAATTACATGGGTTATGACTTGGCTACTATTGGGAATCATGATGTAGAAACCGGTCACGATGTTTACGATCGCTGGATTGCTCAATGTCACTTCCCGGTGCTGGGAGCGAATATTGTGGACATACGGACGGAAGAGCCTTATCTGAAACCTTATGAGGTGATTGAACGGGATGGGGTAAAGGTTGTTGTGTTGGGAATGATTACCCCGGCTATCCCTTCGTGGCTTCCTGAACAGCTCTGGAAGAATCTGCGTTTTGAAGACATGGAAATCTGTGCCCGCAAATGGGTGGAAGTGATTCGGGAGAAAGAACAACCGGATGTATTGGTGGGATTGTTCCATGCCGGTCCGGAAGGGAACAAGCTGGATGATACCATTGAGAACGGTTCGGCAGAAGTAGCCAGGAATATTCCAGGGTTCGATGTCGTTTTCATGGGACATGATCATACCCGGTATTGCGAAAAAATTGTGAATGTGGCTGGCGATTCAGTTCTGCTGATTAATCCGGCCAACATGGCCCGTACGGTGGCCGATGTGACGGTAAAGGTGGTCAAGAATGAAGGAAAACTGGTCGGAAAGTCTGTCAGTGGGAAGTTGACGGATATGGATACTTATTCAGTGGATGAAGCTTTCATGCAGACATTCGACAGTCAGTATCAGGCTACCGATAGTTTCGTTTCACGGAAAATAGGTAGTATCGACCGGACTATTACGACCAAGGACGCATATTTTGGTCCTTCGGCTTTTATCGATTTGATTCATCAGTTGCAGCTGGATATTACGGGAGCAGATGTATCATTCTGTGCGCCGCTTTCGTTTGCAGCTGAAATTAAGGAAGGCGATATCTATATGAGCGATATGTTCAACCTTTATAAGTATGAGAACATGCTGTATGTGATGAGTCTTTCAGGGCAGGAAATCAAGGACTTCCTGGAGATGTCATATGCTATATGGACCAATCAGATGAAATCTTCCGGAGACCATCTGTTGCTGCTGAACGAGAAAGACAATGGATTCGGTTACTTCAGGAACCCCAGTTTCAATTTCGATTCGGCTGCCGGAATTATCTATACGGTAGATGTGACGAAGCCACAGGGAGAGAAAATTACGATTCTGTCAATGGCTGATGGTACTCCTTTTGACTTGCAGAAACGATATAAAGTCGCGGTCAATTCTTATCGTGGAAACGGTGGTGGTGATTTGTTGACTAAAGGAGCTGGTATTCCGAAGGAAGAACTTTCCAAGCGTATTTTGTCATCTACTGAAAAGGATTTGCGATACTACTTGATGCAGCGGATAGAAGAAGTCAAGGTACTGCATCCGAAACCGCTGAATCAATGGAAGTTTGTTCCGGAGGAATGGACGGTTCCGGCAGCAGCACGTGATTATCGTTTCCTGTTCGATCGTAACAGGAATTAGGTAGGGAAGAAGGGGCTGGCGATGATTACCGGACGTACCGATTGACGAAAGCTTTTACTTTCTGGGTATAGGTTTTCCGTTCATGCAGGTACGAAGTAGCATGGTCAGCTCCTTCCACAATCCAGAGTTCTTTGGGTTGTGGCTTGGAATCGTACAGTTGGTATACCATCCAAGTTGGTACGAAATCGTCTTTGTCACCGTGGATGAAGAACATGGGCTTGTGGCAATGAGTTACTTGTTTTAAGGCAGAGGCTTCCTGGAAGTTCCATCCGTTTTGTAACTGGCAAAGCCAACTGGCGGTGTACAGCAGCGGAAAAGCCGGGAGTCCGAACTGGCTTTTCAGTTCTTTTTGAAACTGGTCCCACACACTGGTGTAACCGCAGTCTTCCACAAAACAATCGATGTACGGTGGTAACTTCTCTCCTGATACCATCATGGTTGTAGCTGCTCCCATGGAGATACCGTGTACAACAGCTTGTAAGGAGTCGCCGAAAAGGGTTGGTGCCGTGTTTATCCATTGGATAATGTCTTTTCGGTCCAGCCATCCCATTTGGAAAGCATCTCCTTCGGTCAGTCCGCTGTAACGGAGATCCGGCAACAGAATATTAAAGTCTAAATCTTTGTTATACAGATAGCCTATATGCAGCATCCGGATAGCATTGTCTGTGTATCCATGTACGATGATAGCGGTCTTACGTGTCGGATGGGAAGCACGGGCATAATAAGCATGCATCCGGATTCCGTCGGAAGCCGTGATGAAAGTGTCTCGAAGAGCATGTTGTTGTTGCAGGCTGTCCAGCCACGGACACAGGTGCGGATAGCGTGCTCGCATGAATTCAAATGAAGTTTCCAGGTCTTTGCCCCGGTTTTCGGGGCGTAGCGAGTAGTCTAGCATGTATAAGCTTCCGCCTATAAGGCTGGCTATCAGTATCAGCACGATTATGCTGATACTGAAGGTCAGTTTCTTTTTCATATAAGATAAAAAGAGATAAATGTTGGTAAGGTGTAATTATCGGTTCCAGATATCCCATGCACCGAAAGCTTGAAGCAAAAGCATTTCCAAGCCGTTTTTGACAATGGCACCTTGGTCACTTCCCTTTTTCATGAACAGAGTAGTGTTCGGGTTATACAGAAGGTCGTACAACAGGTGTTCTGGAGTCAGACATTCATAAGGAATACGTGGAGCTTCATCTGCTTTCGGGTACATACCTACAGGAGTACAGTTGACGATGACCTTGTATTCTTTCATGATTTCTGGAGTCAGATCATCGTAGGTGATGGTATTGTCGTTGCTGCGTGAACGTGATACGAACAATGTTTCCAATCCCAGTTGCTGTAATCCGTAGTGGATGGCTTTCGAAGCTCCTCCTGTTCCTAGAATCAGTGCTTTTTTGTGGTGAGGTTCCAGCAGTGACTCGATGGATTGGGTAAATCCCATAACATCCGAATTGTAACCGATAAGCTTGGTCTTTCCGTGATTACGTTCGATACGGATGACATTAACAGCACCGATAGCAGCTGCTGCTTTGTCCAGCTCATCCAGGTATGAAATGACTTTTTCTTTGTAAGGGATGGTTACGTTCAGGCCCACCAAGTTAGGGTTGCCTGCAATGATACCGGGTAAATCGGAAATGTGGGGGATTTCAAAATTCACATATTCGGCATCAATACCTTCAGAATGGAACTTTTCATTGAAATAGTTTTTGGAGAACGAATGTCCGAGCGGATAACCGATTAAGCCATATTTTTTCATACCAGTCTTCTGTTTTGTTATTTAGTTGCGAAATAAAGTGTGCAGATGCCCAACGTCAGACGTTTGAACTGTACCTGGCTGAATCCGGCTTTCCGAATGATACCTTGCATGACTTCACCTTGCGGAAAAGCTTTGATGGATTGTGGCAGGTAGGTGTAGGCACTGCGATCCTTGGAGAGTAATTTTCCCAAAGTCGGGATGACTATTTTGGAATAAATCGCATAGAGTTGTTTCATTGGAAAGCTTTCCGGTTCGGAAAGTTCCAGAATCACCAGGTGTCCTCCTGGAACCAAAACCCGGTACATTTCTTTCAATCCTTTGTCCAGATCTTCGAAGTTCCGCACACCGAAGGCTACGGTAATGGCGTCGAAGCTGTTGTCTGGAAAACTTAACTGAGTGCAGTCTTCTTTGGCAAACGAGATTTGCTTGTCCAGTTCGGCAGCCTTTACCTTTTCGCGTCCTACATTCATCATTCCTTCCGAAATGTCGATACCTATCAGTTCTTTCGGCTGGAGTGTGCGGCAGGCTTGGATGGCAAAGTCGCCTGTTCCGGTAGCCACGTCCATCATGCGTTGCGGATGGAATGGTTTCAGGCAATGGATGGCTTTTCTTCGCCAGCTTTTGTCAATACCAAGTGAAAGCAGATGGTTTAAGTTATCGTAGGCTGGAGCGATGTTGTCGAACATCTCTTCAACCTGTTTGGCTTTGCTTTCCTCTGTATTATAAGGTTTGATGTTTTCTTGCGGATAGCGGGTCATAGATTTGTAGGAGGTGTTTCCGGCAGGTAAGGTATGAAAGCATCCCCTTTGGAGGATGCTTTCAGTCGGTTTACCTGCTATGTTCAGAATTATTTTGTCAGGTAATCTGTTACGTTCTTTTCGATACGTTCAGCGATGTGTTCAGTATCGGCTTTTACGAAAGACTCACCGGTGATGTGTTCGAAGAGTTCGATGTAACGGTCACTGATAGAATTGACGATTTCAGGAGTCATTTCAGGTACTTTTTGACCTTCCTTGCCTTGGAAGCCGTTAGCCATCAACCATTCGCGTACGAATTCCTTAGACAATTGTTTTTGTGGTTCTTCTTTTTCGAAACGGTCCTGATAGCCTTCTGCATAGAAGTAGCGGCTTGAATCCGGTGTATGGATTTCATCCATCAGGTAAATCTGACCGTTGTGTTTACCGAATTCGTACTTGGTGTCAACCAGAATCAGTCCACGTTCGGCAGCCATCTGAGTACCCCGCTCAAAAAGAGCCAGTGTATATTTTTCGAGTGTTGCATATTCTTCCGGAGTAGCCAGACCTTTTGCTAAAATTTCTTCTTTAGAAATATCTTCATCGTGCATACCCATTTCGGCTTTGGTAGTCGGAGTGATGATTGGAGAGGGGAATTTCTCGTTTTCACGCATTCCTTCCGGCAGGCGTACGCCGCAAATCTCGCGTACACCACTCTTGTAAGCACGCCATGCGCTTCCGCATAAGTAACCACGTACAATCATTTCTACCGGGAAACCTTCGCACATGACACCTACAGTGACCATCGGGTCCGGAGTAGCCAGTTTCCAGTTGGGGCAGATATCTGTAGTAGCGTCCAGAAATTTGGCTGCAATCTGGTTCAGCATTTGTCCTTTGTAAGGAATTCCTTCAGGAAGTACAACATCGAATGCAGAGATGCGGTCTGTTGCGACCATGACCAGTTTTTCATCGTTGATGTTGTAAACATCACGTACTTTACCGTGGTACACGCTTTTCTGACCCGGAAAGTGATAGTCTGTTTTTGTTAATGCTTTACTCATTTTCGTTATGTTTTAAGAATGAATAGGTTTGTCTTGAGTTTCAGATTGTTCCTTGTCTGTCTTGTTCGTACGGCGAGCCGCTCTTTTTTCCGTTTGTTCAGCCTTCTCTTTCTCTTCGTATTTTTCATAGGCTTCTACAATACGGGTAACCAGTTTGTGGCGGACAATGTCTTTCTTGCTGAGCTCGATAAAGCTGATGCTTTTGATTCCTTTCAGAATCCGCATGGCCTGAATCAGTCCGGATGTCTGTGAGGCAGGGAGGTCTATTTGTGTCATATCGCCTGTCACAATCATTTTGGTATTCATACCCATACGGGTAAGAAACATCTTGATTTGTTGTGTAGTGGTGTTCTGTGCTTCATCCAGAATGACAACCGCATCGTTCAGTGTACGCCCGCGCATGAATGCAAGCGGAGCAATTTGAATGATATTCAATTCCATGTATTCTTTCAGCTTGGCTGCAGGAATCATATCTTGTAGTGCATCGTAGAGAGGCTGAAGATAGGGATCAATCTTGTCTTTCATATCTCCCGGCAGGAATCCCAGTTTTTCACCGGCTTCTACGGCTGGACGGCTCAAGATGATTTTTTTTATTTCCTTATTTTTCAATGCCTGTACAGCTAAGGCGATGGCTGTATAGGTCTTTCCAGTCCCAGCCGGACCGATGGCGAAAATCATATCGTTTTTCCGGAATTCCTGTACCAGTTTCCGTTGGTTCTCGCTGCGTGGAAGAATAGGTTTACCCGTTACACTGAAGACAATAGCTTCACCTGTAGTTTCGGTAGCAGGGCGGTTCCCTTTGACGATGTCAAGTATGGATTCTTCATTGAGCGAGTTGAACTGTGCACAATGTTTCTCTAAAGCAACTATGGCGTCTTCGAATGCACACATTTCTTCTTCGTCTCCCATGACTTTGATGACATTTCCTCGCGCCACAATTCTCAGTTTGGGAAACAGAGCTTTGATCATTTGTATATTGGTGTTATTTACACCATAAAAGATGACCGGATCAATATCTTCTAAAACAATATGTTTTTCTATCATTCAGTTGAGTTGGATACACAATTTTTTATATTTTCTGCAAAAATAATCATTCCTTTTGATAGTAGGTGTACAGATACGAAAAAAAACCAAGGGTGGTATTCCTAAAAAACGTAACAGCCTGTGTGGAACTTTGGAAATAGAAGCAAAAATTTTTAAATAAAGAAATCTGTTTTTCTCTTTGTCAGAATTTTCTATCTTTGCCCAAAGAATCTAAATTATAAAAAAATGGAATCATCTGCGAAACTTTATGCGTTGAAGTATACCAACGTGAATACGTATTTGTTTGCGTTGTTGTTTGTGATTGGAAATATTTTGCTACCACAATTGTGCCATCTGATGTATTTAGGTGGACCTACTTGGCTCCCTATCTATTTCTTTACTTTGATTGGAGCTTATAAATATGGTGTGCGTGTAGGATTGTTGACGGCTATTCTTTCGCCGGTTATCAATAGTTGGTTGTTCGGCATGCCTGCAATAGCGGTTTTGCCTGCTATTTTGGTGAAATCTGTCCTGTTGGCTGTAGCTGCCGGTTTTATAGCCCAACGGCTTCAACGTGTTACTTTGTGGTCGTTGCTTACTGTGGTATTGTTTTATCAGGTAGTGGGAAGTCTGGTAGAATGGGGATTGGTAGCAGATTTTGTAGCTGCTATGCAGGATTTCAGAATTGGAATACCGGGTATGCTGCTTCAAGTGTTTGGAGGCTACGGCTTGCTGAAGCTGATGACAAAAGTAAAATGATTTTGCTTATGAATGCGATAGTATTGTTTATGGGAGTCGGAATGCAGGAACTGTTGTTCATTGCATTGATTTTGTTACTTCTTTTCGGTGGAAAGAAAATTCCGGAACTGATGAAAGGCCTGGGAAAAGGGGTGAAAAGTTTCAAGGATGGAATGAATGGGGTAGAGGAGGATTCGGATATTAGGCCGAAAGAAGATAAAGACCAGGTAAAGTGAAGACGGATAACGGAAATACACAGCTGACGTTTTGGGACCATTTGGATGAATTGCGTGGAGTTTTGGTCCGCTGTATTGTTCTGCTGGTTATTCTGACTTTGGTAGCCTTCTGTTTCCGTGAGGAACTTTTTGATGTAGTATTGGCTCCAAAAGCTCCTGATTTCTGTATTTACGGGCTTTTCTGCCGAGTAGCCGAATGGATTCAGTTACCTTCGTTGTGTCCGGATACTTTCTATGTCCGGCTCATTAATACTGAACTGGCAGGACAGTTTCTGACTCATATGAGTGTGGCTTTTTATGCGGGGTTACTGCTCGCCTCTCCTTATATATTATACCAGCTTTTCCGTTTTGTCTCTCCGGCATTGTACGAGGATGAACGGAGATATTCTCTGCGTGTAGTAGTGTGGGGATACGTTTTGTTTATATTAGGTGTTTTATTGAATTATTTCTTGATTTTCCCTTTGACGTTCCGCTTTTTGGCCTTGTATCAAGTCAGTGCGGAGGTAGAGAATACTATAGTCCTGACTTCGTATATCGACATGCTGATGATGCTGAGTCTGATGATGGGTATTGTATTCGAAATTCCTGTCCTGTGTTGGCTGTTCGCTCAATTGGGATTACTTTCTACTGCTTTTATGCGGACATATCGAAAACATGCTATTGTGTTGGCTTTGGTGATAGCAGCTGTTATTACACCAACTTCAGACGTGTTTACGCTGCTGATGGTAGCCTTGCCTATCCTTCTGTTATACGAGGCAAGTATCTGGATAGTCCGTCGGGTAGAAAAGAATAAACTGAATACTGAAAGAGAATGATGATGAAAAAAATAATGGGGCTGATACTGTTACTGGTTATGGGAACTGGTTTGCAGGCTCAGCAGGTAATTGAGAATATATTTCGCTCTCCTTTTGATTTCCCGTTGCTGTTGAGTGCAAATTTTGGGGAATTACGTCCGAATCATTTTCATAATGGGTTGGATATCAAGACACAGGGAGTAACCGGTAAGCCCATCCGTTGCATTGCCGACGGTTATGTTTCCCGGGTGATGGTTCTTCATGGGGGCTATGGACAGGCTATTTTCGTAACTCATCCCAATGGATTGACTTCGGTTTACGGACATGTCGTTTCGTTTGCTCCGGCTGTTCAGAAATATGTCCGGGCTTATCAATACGAACATCAGACATTTACCTGCGATTTGAGCTTTGAGCCTGATCAATTCCCGATAAAACAAGGGGAACTCTTGGCGTTGAGTGGTAACGAAGGAGCTTCGGCAGGTCCTCATCTTCATTTGGAACTTCGGAACACTGACACGGGAGAATACATTGATCCGATGCCATATTTCAAGTCGATGCTGAAAGACACCAAAGCACCGGTGGCTAGTCTGGTAGGCTTTTATCCGGTATCCGGTGAAGGTGTTGTAGCTGGTTCTGTTCGGAAAAAACTGGTTGGAATAGAGGCTTTGAAGCAGAAAGTAACTGCCTGGGGAAAGATTTATACCGGCATCAGTGCCCGCGATTACATGGACGGAACTTCCAACTTCTATGGTGTTCATTCTGTGACTCTGTATGTGGATTCAGTACAAGTGTTCCGAAGTGTGACAGATAAGGTGGCGCCCGAAGAGAACCGGATGATCAACGGATTTACAGATTACGATGAATTGCGTCGGACTAAACGCTTGATTATGCGTTCGTACATTGCACCGGGAAACCGGTTGCGTATTCTACAGGCAGACACAGCGAGAGGAGTAGTTCTCATTGATGAAGAACGTGACTATCGGTTCCGTTATGTATTGGAAGATAATTTTGGTAATCGGCGTACTTATGCTTTTATTGTTCGGGGAAAGAAGGAAGACATTCCTGCTTATCAATTTAAGGGCAACCGCATGTTGTATTGGAACCGTACAAATGTCATTCAAGCTCCCGGATTGGAGTTTGTAGTACCTAAATATTATGTGTACGAAGATACTGGATTAAGTGTTTCTGTAGAAGGTGACAGCACAGATATTTCATTCGACTATGTGCTTGATGCCGGTAATACACCGTTGCAAAGCTATTGTTCGCTTTCTATCGGTGTCCGTCATCTGCCAGTCGCTGATACTACAAAGTATTATGTTGTGCAGAAAGTCGGACGTTGGCGTGCGCCAGCCGGTGGAGCATTCGAGAATGGATGGATGAAAACTCGTGTCCGCGAATTTGCTACTTATTCAGTGGCTGTTGATACCGTTGCCCCCCGCATTACTGCTGTGGGTCAGACTGGTTGGCGGACTTCCCGCAATGTTCGTTTCAAGATTGCAGATGCTGAAAGCGGTATCGGTACCTATAAGGTTTTTGTAGACGGTGAATTTGTCCTTTTCGGCCTGAAGAAAGGGATACTTGTTATTCAGGAACCGGAGAAAATCAAAAAAGGAGTTCCCCATAAGGTGGAAGTGATAGTAATGGACAATTGTAAGAATGAAACCCGCAAATTATTTCATTTTTAAAATATAAAGATTAAATGTTTATGATGAAGAGAGTGCTGACAGCCGTTGTATTATTGACGGCTTTTGTGTTGAATGGCTGGACTTGTACCAATCTGATTGTTGGCAAGAAGGCATCAGCAGACGGTTCTGTAATTGTTTCTTATTCGGCCGATTCGTATGGCTTGTTCGGCTTTTTATGTCATTATCCGGCTGCTAAACATCCTGATGGGGCTATCCGTGCCATCTATGATTGGGATTCAGGTAAATATCTGGGGCAAATAAAGGAGGCGAAAGAAACCTATAATGTCATAGGTAACATGAATGAATTTCAGGTGACTATCGGTGAAACGACTTTCGGAGGACGTCCGGAACTGGTGGATACTACCGGTGTGATGGATTACGGAAGTTTGATTTATGTTGCTTTGCAGCGTTCTCGTTCGGCCAAGGAAGCTATCAAGGTGATGACCGACTTAGTGAAAGAGTACGGTTATTACAGTAGTGGTGAATCTTTCTCAATAGCTGATCCGAATGAGGTATGGATTATGGAAATGATAGGTAAGGGACCTGGGGTAAAAGGCGCTGTTTGGGTAGCTGTCCGTATTCCTGATGACTGTATTGCCGCTCATGCCAATCAGAGTCGTATCCATCAATTTAATTTGAATGACAAGGAGAATTGTCTGTATGCGCCGGATGTGATTTCATTTGCCCGTGAGAAAGGATATTTTTCTGGAGCAAACAAGGATTTCAGCTTTGCTGATGCTTATTGCCCGCTGGATTTCAGTGGCCTCCGTTTCTGTGAAGCTCGTGTATGGAGTTATTACAATATGTTCAGCAAAGCTACAGGTCAGGCGTATCTTTCATACATTCAGGGAGACAGTAAAGAGCCGATGCCGCTTTATGTAAAACCAGATCAGAAAGTGTCTGTCCGTGATATTCAGCGTGCTATGCGCGACCACTATGAAGGAACCGCTCTTGATATAACCAAAGATATGGGTGCTGGTGCTTTCAATATGCCATACCGTCTTTCTCCGTTAACTTTCAAGGTAGACGGTGTGGAATATTTCAATGAGCGTCCGATTTCTACCCAGCAGACTGCCTTTACTTTCGTAGCGCAGATGCGTGCCAACCTGCCGGATGTGGTAGGAGGTGTCTTATGGTTCGGACTTGATGATGCGAATATGACAGTCTTTACTCCGGTGTATTGTAATACCAATCAGGTTCCGGATGTATATGCCGAAGGAAACGGTGATTGTGTTACTTTTTCATGGAATTCAGCTTTCTGGATTTATAATTGGGTGGCCGATATGATTCGTCCACGTTATAGTTTGATGGTAAGTGATATGCAACAAGTGCAGAACGAATTGGAAGATTTGTATGCCAATGCTCAGGAAGGTGTTGAAGCCACGGCTATGAAACTGTATCAACAAGATTCACTGAAAGCTCGTGATTTTCTAACCCGTTATACAGCTATGACAGCAAAAGATGCGGTTGACAGTTGGAAGAAACTTGGAGAGTTCCTGATTGTCCGCTATAAC
>ERZ779681.618-NODE-618-length-12070-cov-1.73558_pt1 | contig 12070 bp, 9 predicted proteins | sample MGYA00511905_ERZ779681 | MGnify/ENA primary metagenome ERZ779681 (study PRJEB29588, sample SAMEA2144578) | human gut metagenome | biome: human gut; feature: human-associated habitat; material: faeces | place: Denmark | collected 2008/2010 ... | reverse complement strand
GGTTCTCCAACATCTTGTTTCACATTAGAGAGTGTAATATCTGCACCCATATTCCTACATACAGTAAGAATACCGTCTCTGGTCGGATTGATCCCGACATGGCGGATCGTGATCTCGGAATTCGGAGTGATCAGCCCGGCGACAATGAAATATGCCGCAGAGGAAATGTCACCAGGAACTTCAATATGCTGCGCATGTAGTTCGCCTGCAGGTCTGACAGTAGCGGTCGTTCCTTCGCTTCTGATATCAACTCCGAACGATTCAAACATTAATTCCGTATGATTTCTGGATAGTGCCGGTTCAGTCACGCTGGTTGTGCCTTCTGCATATAACCCGGCTAACAGGATTGCGGACTTGACCTGCGCGGAAGCAACAGGGGAATCATAATGGATTCCATGAAGATGACCGCCGGATACGGTATATGGAGCACATTGTTCTGTCTCCAGACTGTGGAAAGAGGCACCCATCAAAGAAAGGGGCTTCATGATCCGGCCCATAGGACGTTTACGAATAGAAGCGTCTCCATCAACTGTAGAGGTAAATGGCTGTGCAGCTAAGATACCGGACATTAAACGGGTTGTAGTACCACTGTTTCCAACATCTAAGGTGGCAGAAGGAGCGGTCAGACCGTGTAAACCGTTGCCGTGAATTCGTACAGTATTGGTAGCAGGATCGTTCTCGATTGTAATTCCCATTTTCCGGAAACAGGAGATGGAAGATAGACAATCGGCTCCTTGTAAGAATCCGGTTACTTCGGTTGTTCCTCTGGCAAGGGAACCAAGCATAATACTTCTGTGAGAAATGGACTTGTCACCGGGAACGGTAAGTTCTCCACGTAACTGGTTAAAATGTCTGATCTGCATGATGTTTCTTCTCCTATCGTTCATAAACTGTATATTGATGTTGCTTTAATTGTTCTGCGGCAGCGATTGCACTGTCGTTATCATAGAAAGAAAGCCGTAATACACCTTCATTATCTTCTCTGTTATGGGTGATGCCAATATTTTTCAGGTTAATTCCGGCATCGCCGATGATGTTTACTGCCTTTGCGATTGCATTTGGAACATCCGGAATATCAATGTATACTTCGTAATTTACCCGGATCACACCGGTCGCATGTTCCGGAATGGAATTGCGGTAATCCTTGGCACTGTCAAAGAAAGAATAGATTCCACGGGCATCTTCGGACTGAATGGCATCGATCATTGTATCAATCTCGTTACGAAATGTCTGTAATCCCTTTACTATATTGACCGGGTTGCTTAACAGGATATGTTCCCAGACAACCGGGTTTGAGGAAGCAATACGGGTTATATCTTTGAATCCACCGGCAGCCAGTTGCTTTAACATTCCACTCTGATCGTCCTGGACAGCAACTAAATTCACTAAAGAAGAAGCAATGACATGTGGTATATGACTGATATATGCTGTAATCTCATCATGTCGTTCCGGACTATATAAGATTGGAATTGCACCCAGATCCTCGATAAAAGTCCGGAATGCAGATACTTTATCATCTGCGACCGTCTCGGAAGGTGTTACAAAGTAGTAAGCATTCTCCACCAGCCGGTCATGTGCGGCTTCGTAACCGCTTCGTTCGGAGCCGACCATAGGGTGGCCGCCGATAAAGTAATCGTCTAATTGCTGGTCGTGAATTGCCTGATAGATATCACTCTTTACACTTCCTACATCGGTTAAGATACAACTGTCTTTCATGATGCGCTTTAATATAGGAAGATATGCGATATTATAATGCACCGGAGCACATAAAAAGATATAATCGCAATTATGCATAGCTTCGATGGATGTTACGGTCTTTGATAATGTATGATCGTCTAAGGCAAGCCGCAGGGCTTCCTGATCTACGTCGTAGCCTAATATTTCAGTATCAGGAAAGATGCGTCGGATTGATTTGGCAATGGAACCGCCAATGAGTCCTAAGCCAATAAATCCGATGCTGAAATGTTCCTTTGTATTCATAAATGTTCACTCCGTTTTCCATTATATTTACTGCATTTATTGTAATATCAGAAAATGAAGATGTCAACACTTTAAATTGCTAAAGTACGAATTCGCCTTATATGGTTTAATTGCCGGATGAATCCAGCAAAAGCATTCGTTCTTCTTCGGTAAGAGGACGACTTTCCCCTGATGCAAGATCTTCCGGGAGACAAAGGGCACCAAACCGGATTCGCTTCAGATATAGTACTTCTTTGTTAACTGCCTGAAACATTCGTTTTACCTGGTGAAATTTCCCTTCATGAAGTGTTACTTCTATATAAGAGAGGTTATCGTTATTTGCATTCAATGCAAGCTGTTTCAAATGATCCGGAAGAGAAGGCTGTCTTGTCTGTGCTTCTGTGTAAGGATAAAACGTAAGTGTCGCAGGCATTGCAACGTTCAGATCTTCGTCACCGATAACCAGCCCGTTGGCAAATGCAGCGACGTCGGTATCCTTTACGATTCCTTTGATGATCGCAAAATAGGTCTTATCTACATGCCGTTTTGGCGAAAGCAGACGGTGAGCAAGCACACCATCATTAGTAATAAGAAGTAATCCCTCGGTATCTTTATCTAATCGCCCAACCGGTGCCAAATCCTTGCGGGCGGAAGCAACAAGTGAGCATACGGTTGGAGCTGTGTTATCCCGGGTTGCACTGACGTAACCTGCCGGTTTGTTCAATATGTAATATTCGTATTCTTCGAGATGAATCTCTTCATTCAGATAAGTAATGATATCGGTTGAAGGATCTACTTTATATTCCGGTTTTTGGATCGTATTCCCATTCACCGTGACATATCCTTTTTTCAGTTCTTTCTTAATAATGGAACGTGTGCCGATTCCGGCATCTGCAAGATATTTGTCAATTCGAATAACTGCCACGAATCAATTCCTCCTTATTATATAGAAATTATTCTTATCGCTTTTTGAGTGTATCATGATTTTATAATACACGCAACCAATGCAAAGAGGGTGTTACGCTGATGGGATGATATGTTTTTGTTGGCAGAATATATAAAAATAAGTATAAATATTTCAACAATTGTACAAACTTGTAATGATATCTTAACATATTATAGTAGGTTCTTTGTGCGATTATCCTGTTGGCTATGTACAAAAAGTACGAAAAAAGGGGATTTCAGGGTAAAAAATGACATATTGACATTTAGATTGTTAAGTGTTATATTACAACTTGTAACAAGTTTGTAACATTTTGGTATGAGGTTTAATTATCGTAATACTATTATGAAGTTTAGGATATCAACGAGGGGACAGAGATAGAAGAATCGTTTTGTTGATGGAGGAAAGAGACTATGCGACATAACAGAAGAGCGGTTATGACAGAACGCTATAAACTTTACATGAGAAAGAACATCTTCAATGGAAGATATTTTGTGAGAAATATGCAGATTGCACTTTGTGCAATTGTTTTGATTGCATTAGTTGTCGGTGGAATTATATTGGCACATTCCGGTAGTGATAATCAGAAGGAACTGGCTAAGAATGATAAAGTAAATGCAATGGATGCATTATTTGGAAGCAGCGAAGAAGCAACCAAGGCTGCAACGGAAGAAGTAACGGAAGCAACAACCGAAGCTGTTCAGGGTGCAATGGCAACCGAACCGGTTGTTGCTTATACAGAGCAGACCGTAGCAAGTAAGCCGGAAGGTGAATTTGACAAGAAGTGTATTGCCGATGTTGAGGAGACATTGAACATTCGTAAGACTCCAAGTACCGATGGTGAGTTTGTGGGATCTATGAATCCGGGAGCGATTGCAATTGTAGAAGGTACCGATGGAGAATGGACGAAGATTAAGTCCGGTGATGTAGAAGGTTATGTATTATCAGAATATGTATTAACCGGAGACAGTGCAGAGGAATTTGCTAAGGATTATGTTACATTACAGGGTACAGTCTTAGAGGATGGCGTGAACATCCGGGAAGAGAAGTCAACAGATGCAGATATTGTTACTGTATTAGATAAAGATGCAAGTGTTACTGTGTTAGATGATCCAAGAGAGGATGAAGATAAGACGGAAGCGGATGCATCGACAGAGGAATCTGCAACAGAGAAGGTTACCTCTGAGAATACAGAGGCTGCTACAAGTGAAGCAGTTACGGAGACCGCAACACAGGCTGCGGAAGATGATACGACAGAGGTTGTAGCTTCTACAGAGCAGAATACAGAAGTAACAACACAGAATAGTTCAGAAGAAGCAGCAACAGAGCAGAATACAGAGGCATCTACACAGGCTGCTACAACAGAGCAGAGTACAGATGATATTACATGGCTTACTGTTATGTTAGCAGATGGCAAGACAGGTTATGTATCAGCAGATCTTGTGGATATTGACCGGTTATATGAGATTGCGGTATCTGCAGAAGAATTGCAGAGAAGAGAAGAAGAGAAATTAGCGGCTGAGAAAGCAGCGGCAGAAGCTGCAGCAGAGGCTGAGAGACAGGCAACACAGGTTGCACAGAATACAACAACGACAACAAGTTCGAATACAAGTTCCGATACTTCTTATAAGGGTGCATCGACGACACCGGTTAAGGCAACGGAATCCGGCGAATGTATTGGAACATTTACAATAACAGCATATTGTGGATGTAAGAAGTGTTCCGGTGGTAACAGTAAGACTGCAAGTGGAACAACACCGACAGAGGGAAGAACCATTGCAGCGGATACAAGTGTGTTACCATATGGTTCACAGGTTGTAATTGATGGAGTGGTATATACCGTAGAAGATTGTGGTAGTGGAGTAAAAGGTAATCATATTGACATTTTCTTCTCAACACATGCAAAAGCATTAGCGTATGGAACCAAGACCGTTAAGGTATATAAGTATTAATTTGATATCAAATATAGCGAGATAGAGCGAATCCCCGGCTTCGGTAAGAGGCCGGGGATTTTGTATAGATAACCGGGTACATATTCGTGTTGTACGATTGTAGATTATGTTAGAATCTGCCGTAACTCATACACTTGACTACTAATTTCTTCCATGATATATTATGAATATAAAACAAGAAAGGACTTGACATATACAGATGAAGGTGGAAACTTTTAAGCAAAGCAAAGCAAAGCAAAGCAAAGCAAAGCAAAGCAAAGCAAAGCAAAGCACTAACTAACAGTGCTTTATTTGTTGAACCTATTTTTTGTATGTCATGTCTGAAGGAACGGGTAAGCCGGGCGCATATATTAGAAGTATTCTGATATATGTCCCCGGCTTTTTTTTGCGCGTTTGTATTACTTGTGAGTATAAGGGTGCTTGAAGGTTGTCCTGTTCATGTTTACTAAATTATTATATTTAAGTCAGGAGGAAGGGTATGAGAAATTTACGAAAGTTCACTGCGTTTTTGTTGACGGTAGTGATGGTGGCAGGAATGCTTGTAATGCCGGGAAGTAATGTGCAGGCAGCAAAGAAAAGTACAGTTAAATAAGAAGACGGTAACGTTAGAGGTAGGGAAAAAGGTTACTTTGAAACTGAAAAACGCACCGAAGAAGAAAAAGATTACATGGAGCAGCAACAAGAAAAAGGTTGCCAGTGTCAGCAAGAAAGGTGTTGTTACTGCAAAAAGAGCCGGTACAGCTAAAATTACCGCTAAGGTCAGTGGCAAGAAATATGTATGTAAGGTAACAGTGAAGAAAAAAATAAAACAAGCTGCAACAACAGAGGCAACGACACAGCAGAATGCAACGACGGAAGCACCAAAACCGGAGAATCCGACAACGCCAACAACCCCGGATAAACCATCAGATTCTGACAAGCCGACAACCCCAGATAAACCATCGGATTCAGACAAGCCGGAAACACCGGATAAACCATCAGATTCTGACCAGCCAACGAAACCGGCTGACATTACGCTGATTAATACAGAGGGTAAAAATGCTGATGATGTAGCAGCATTACAGGAGATCATAAAAGAACAGAATGCCAAAGGCGCAACAATTCCAACAGATGCCAATCTAGTAGCGAAATGTGAAGAAAACGAAGAAGGAGATATGTGGTATACATCGGGTTATATTTGGAATAGTGATGGGCGCTTAGAAGGCATTTATTGGGTTAATTGTAATATGCAAGGCTCAATTACGTTAGAAAAATTGTCTGCATTGAAAACATTGATATGTTTTAGCAATCAATTGAGCAGTCTGGATGTAAGCAAAAACAAGGAATTAACAGAGTTAAATTGTAATGGAAATAAATTGAGCGGTCTGGATGTAAGCAAAAATACAGCACTAACACGGTTAGATTGTGGTTATAATAAATTGAGTAGTCTGGACGTAAATATAGCATTAACAGAGTTAGATTGTGATTGGAACAACTTGAGTAGTCTGGATGTAAGCAAAAATACAGCATTAACAGAGTTAGATTGTAGTGATAATAAATTGAGTAGTCTGGACGTAAATACAGCGTTAACATATTTAGATTGTTGTGATAATAACTTGAGTAGTCTGGACGTAAGCAAAAATACAGCATTAACAGTGTTATATTGTTATTCGAATAACTTGAGTAGTCTGGATGTAAGCAAAAATACAGCGTTAACATATTTAGAGTGTACTGATAATAAATTGAGTACACTGGATGTGACGAATAATAAAAATTTAGATACTTTATATTATGATGATACAGTAACAGTAATTGGCTGGGAGGAGAAATAATAGCATAATACGGAATTGAATAATTAACTTATATACAAGGTTGTTGCAATGCAGACTTTGGCTAGAATACATGCCGGGAACAGGTGTTGATTTGTTCCCGGCATATATTTTTGCAATGGAAAAGTAGATAGCATTTGTAGTACAATATGGATATAATGAAGATATTAGATGGATTCACAGGGGAGAAGAATAATGATATGAGGATATTACATTTTGAAGATAATACAACCAAATATATGGCGATTCACAGCGTGGTGCAGTCGTTAGGCATTGAAGATATCACATGGGTAGAAAGTGTAGAAGAAGGACTGGAACATTTAAAGGATACAACATCTTCCTATGATGTGATCCTGTCCGATATGCATTTTCCAATTACAAAGTGGGGAAAGCCGGAATGGGAAGCTGGCGATCGGGTAATTCAGGAAGTGAAAAAGCGTGGATTAGAGATACCGGTTATTATCATATCGTCTGCACAGATGCGTGTAGATGGAGCATATGCGGCTATATGGTATACGGATAGCCGGGATTGGGAAAGTGAATTGAGAAGGTGTCTGCAATCCGCAATTGATTTAGCTGTTCGGCTTGATATATAATATGGAGAACGTATGAAAATAACAGATGCAAAGTCTTATGGAGAAGAGAGGGTAACATGGCAGACAGGATATTGTTAGTAGAAGATGATTATGCATTAGCATTAGGAACGGAATATGCTTTGCAGGCAGAAGGATATGAAGTCGTGACAGCGGGCAGAATAGAACAGGCATATGAGATGCAGCGGGAGGGCAGACCGGATCTGATCCTGTTAGATGTGATGCTCCCGGATGGTAACGGATACGACTTTTGCCGGAAGATCCGGCAGGAAGGATGTCAGACACCGATCATTTTCCTGACAGCAGTAGGAGAAGAAGTGAATATTGTACAGGGGTTGGAATGTGGAGCGGATGATTATGTGACCAAACCGTATCGGGTGAAGGAACTGCTTTCCCGGATAGCAGCGAATCTTAGAAGATATCGGCTGACACAGAGAAATGTGGAGCCGGAAGGGTATCATTTCGGGCAGCATTGTTTCTATCCGAAGGAATTTCGTCTGTATCGGAATGGAGAACTGGTAGATTGTACGCCTAATGATCTTCGACTACTCGGAGAATTGATCGCACATGAAGGTCAGGTGTTAGAACGGGGGCAGATATTGGAGCGTCTGTTTGATGCACAGGAATCTTTTGTGGATGACAATACACTATCGGTCTATATGAAGCGTCTGCGTGGTAAATTAGGAGAAGATGCAGAGTATATTGAGACGGTACGAGGAGTAGGTTATCGGTTTACGAGAAAGGAAACGGGACATGGAAAGTGATTACGAGCGCAAACATTATAGGTTCATTTATCTGATCGGAAGTATTCTGGCTGTTCTGGCTATGATCGTGTGGCTGTTTGTCCGGGATGGGGAATTATCGGTTACGGAATGGGGCTGCGTGATTATTCTTGGTGTTGTTCTGTTTGTCTTTTACCGGATCTCCTACGGAAGAGTGAACAAGCTGTATGGCGAGATGGAGAAGCTTTCCGGGATGATGAATGAGGTGATGGAACAGTGCGGCGATATGGTGGAAGAGGAATACTATGAGGGTGCTGTTGGAATCCTGTACACGAATTTCTATAAGATGGTAGCAGTGCTCCGGGAAAGCCGTGACCGGGAGATGAAGGAGAAGATCTTTCTGCGAGATATTATCTCGGATATATCCCATCAGCTTAAGACACCATTGGCATCTTTGAATGTATTTGTGGATCTGTTGTTAGAAGATAAGGTGGAGGATAAGGAGAAGCAGCACCAGATTCTTACGGAGGCATCGAATCAGCTAAGCCGGATGGAGTGGATGGTACTTTCTATGTTGAAGCTTGCCAGGATTGAGGCAGGTTCCATTCAGTTTGAGTGTAAAGAGATTCCGTTATCCCATATCTTCCTGCAGGCAGAAAATGGAGTTACTCATTTATTAGAGACAAAGCACCAGAAGCTGATAGTGGAAGGTGACGAGAATATCGAACTTCTCTGTGATGGAGACTGGCTGACGGAAGCGCTGATCAATCTGCTTAAGAATGCTTCGGATTATTCGGGAGAGAATACCAATATCCGTCTTCGTGTGGAGCATACGAATGTGTATACCAGAATCTATGTGGAGGATGAGGGTGTCGGGATTCCGGAAAACGAGTTGGTGAATATCTTCAAACGATTCTACCGGGTACATAATGAGGTCAATCCGAATAGCGTAGGAATCGGTCTGTCTCTTGCAAAGTCCATTGTAGAAGGAATGGGTGGCAGAATATCGGTTAAGAGTGAGGAGAAAAAAGGAACGAGCTTTTCTCTGACTTTTTGTAAATAATGGAACATCCATGATCGAAGTAATCCAAAAATATTATAGCTTCTGTAAAAAATATTCCATTTTTTTCTAGCCGGAAATGTATATAATAAGATTATCAGCTAATTTTTTTCAGCATAGTTTCAGAGATGAGCGATTGGTAATCAATTGCTTGTCTCTGGTCTTCCCCTTTTTCAAGGTAGGAGTTGAAGAAGATTTTGTTATGTTTTATGGAATTGGAGGAGCATCGTTGTAAGATGCCGAATGGGAATATGGGATATACAGCAGATCAGACAAGATACGATACCATGCAATATAACCGATGTGGAAAGAGTGGCTTATTGTTGCCGCTTCTTTCACTTGGATTCTGGCATAACTTTGGCTCCAAAGATGATTATGAGAATATGAAAGCCATGTGCTTTACCGCATTTGATCATGGAATTACGCACTTTGATCTGGCAAATAATTATGGACCGGAATATGGTGCGGCGGAGAAGAGTCTTGGACGTATTATGAAAGAAGAGATGCATGCATACCGGGATGAGCTGATCATCAGCACGAAGGCAGGATATGATATGTGGGATGGTCCCTATGGTAACTGGGGCAGCCGCAAATACCTGATCGCAAGCTTAGATCAGAGCCTGCGTCGTATGGGATTAGATTATGTGGATATCTTCTATCATCACCGGATGGATCCGGAGACACCGTTAGAGGAGACGATGCTTGCATTAAGTCAGATTGTACAGAGTGGCAAAGCATTATATGTTGGTATCTCCAATTATGATGGACCGACCATGAAGAAGGCGGCAGATATCTTAGAAGAGTTACATTGTCCGTTTATTATTAATCAGAATCGATATAGTATATTTGACCGTACCATTGAGAACAATGGATTGAAGCAGCAGGCACAGGAAAGTGGCAAAGGAATTATTGCATTTTCTCCATTGGCACAGGGAATGCTGACAGACAAATATATTCATGGCATTCCGGCAGACAGCCGAGTAGCTAGAGATGGACGTTATCTGCATGCATCGGATATTACAGAGGAGAAGGTGCAAAAAGTAATCAAGTTAAATGAGATTGCGAAGCAGCGTGGTCAGACACTGGCACAGATGGCACTTAGCTGGGTACTGAAAGATGAGGATGTAACCAGTGTGTTGATCGGAGCATCCAAGCCGGAGCAGATTATAGAGAATTTGAAGATCGTAGGTGCGGTAGCGTTTACGGAAGACGAATTGACAGAGATAGATCGAATTTCCAAAATGTAAGTGTGTGTAATATTATATATAGAGTTTTACTCTCCCTCCCCTTTAAGAGGCAATTGGTAAGAACCGGTTGCCTCTTTTTCTGCACGAAAACAAGGGGAAGATATATAGGAAAATTGTGAATTTGACGAGACAAATATCAAGAATATGTAAAATGTATTTACAAAATGCATAAAATTTTCCCACTTTATAAAAAAATATTCTATGTTTTTCATAATTGATCTGCCATATAATAAGGACAGTCGATAGGACGGAAACAAAAGTTATTTCTTAAGGAGGAATGTTTTATGAGAAAAAACAAATTATTTGCTTTGCTTGCAGTAGCAGCACTTTCAGTATCTATGGTAGGTTGTGGTTCCGGTTCAACAGGTTCAACAGGTTCCACCGGTTCATCCGAATCAAGCGGCTCAGCAGCATCTACAAGCGGTGGTGCCAACAGTACCAAACCTTTGGTATGGTTCAACCGTCAGCCGTCTAACAGTTCAACAGGAGAACTTGACATGACAGCATTGAATTTTAATGACAGCACTTATTATGTAGGATTTGATGCAAATCAGGGTGCTGAACTTCAGGGTCAGATGGTAATGGATTACATCAAAGCCAATGCAGCAACAATCGATCGTAACGGTGACGGTGTGATCGGATATGTACTTGCGATTGGTGATATTGGACATAACGATTCAATTGCACGTACCCGTGGTGTTCGTGATGCATTAGGAACCGGAGTTGAAGCTTCCGGATCAACAGATGCTTCACCGGCAGGAACGAATACAGATGGATCTGCTTCTGTAGTCAAAGATGCAACAGTTGATATTGACGGAAAGTCTTACACCATTCGTGAGTTAGCTTCTCAGGAGATGAAGAACTCAGCCGGTGCTACATGGGATGCAGCAACAGCAGGTAATGCGATCGGTACATGGTCAGCATCCTTTGGTGATGAGATTGATGTAGTTGTTTCTAATAATGATGGTATGGGAATGTCAATGTTCAATGCATGGGCAAAGGATAACAAAGTTCCTACATTTGGATATGATGCAAACAGTGATGCTGTAGCAGCAATCGCAGAAGGATATGGCGGAACAATTTCACAGCATGCAGACGTTCAGGCTTACCTTACATTAAGAGTACTTCGTAATGCGTTAGATGGTGTAGATGTAGATACCGGTATTGGAACAGCCGATGACGCCGGCAACCAGTTAGAGGAAGGTGTTGATTACAGATACAGCGAAGAAGAGAGATCTTACTACGCATTGAACGTAGCTGTAACAGCAGATAATTACCAGGATTTCACAGATTCTACCAAGGTTTATGATAAGGTTTCTAAGCAGCTTGATTCTTCATCAAGCCCGGAGAAGAAGGTTTGGTTAGACATTTACAATGCATCTGATAACTTCTTAAGCTCAACTTATCAGCCACTTCTTGAGAACTATGACGATCTGTTGAACTTAAAGGTTGATTACATCGGTGGTGATGGACAGACAGAGTCTAACATTACAAACCGTCTTGGTAACCCAAGTGAGTATGATGCATTTGCAATCAATATGGTTAAGACAGACAATGCTTCATCTTACACATCAATCCTTCAGCAGTAAGAGATTGGTCAGTCAGATAAACTAGCCCGAAGGGTGTCAGGAAACTCTTGATACCCTTCTTTTTAAAAGGAGTAAGCATATGGTAGAGGATAAGAAAGATAACATCTTATCGATTCGCGGCATGAGCAAGTCATTCGGAAGAAACCGGGTTCTGGATCATATCAATCTGGATGTGAAAAAGGGTTCTATTATGGGTC
>ERZ779681.617-NODE-617-length-12076-cov-1.72698_pt1 | contig 12076 bp, 15 predicted proteins | sample MGYA00511905_ERZ779681 | MGnify/ENA primary metagenome ERZ779681 (study PRJEB29588, sample SAMEA2144578) | human gut metagenome | biome: human gut; feature: human-associated habitat; material: faeces | place: Denmark | collected 2008/2010 ... | reverse complement strand
GACTCAATCCATGCAACTTCGCCAGTAACAACTCATACATATGTGCACATGTATTATATTTGTCCTTAAATACATCCGGAAGATTACGGGCGTATTTCTCATATTGCTGAAATGTCTGCTGATATTTTCTATCAAACACTGTCTGCATCCGGTCCTGTAAAGAATCCACATATATCTTCTGATTCTGCATGCGCATCATCGGAGATACTCTCTCTAACTTTGCCTCTGCTGCCTGCATATATAATCTGGTTCTATGCATCTTATGATACATTGCCTGATATAGATTCTCCTGATATTGTCTGACCTGATCCACTCTCACCATAATATCCGGTATTGCCAGTTCGCAGGCCGCACTCGGCGTTGGCGCTCTCAGATCGGCTGCATAGTCTGCAATCGTATTATCAATCTCATGACCGGTTCCGGAAATGATCGGTGTCTGTGCTTCATAGATTGCCCTTGCTACAATCTCCTCATTAAACGGCCACAGATCCTCTATGGAACCACCGCCACGTCCAACAATGATCGTGTCCATTCCCATCGAATCCAATGTCCGGATACCTTCTACAATCGTTGCTGCTGCACCCTCCCCCTGTACTTTTGCAGGATACAGATATAACTGTACATATGGATTTCTTCTCTTTGCAACATTACGGATATCCTGGATCGCAGCTCCCGTCTTTGCAGTGACAATACCGATCTTCTTAGGAAATTGCGGAATCTCCTTTTTGTGTTCAAAATCAAACAGACCTTCTTCAAACAACTTCTGTTTCAGCATCTCATACGCTTCATAAAGATTGCCTCGTCCGTCTAACTGTATGCTCTTTGCATAGATCTGATATCTTCCATCCCGTTCATAAACTGCAACATTCCCACTGACCACTATACTCTGACCATTCTCTAACGTAAAATCAAGTCCTGTTGCTCTTGCTGAACGAAACATAACAGCCGCAATACTGCAGCCTTCTTCTTTCAATGTAAAATAGATATGACCGGACGAATGATATTTCACATTCGACACCTCGCCTTTCACCTGTACATTGCGAAGAAAATAATCCTGATCGAACATTCTTTTAATATATGCATTTACCTGTGAAACCGAATAAACTGCTGCCATTCCTACTCCGCATCCTTATTGTAATGATCTCTCCACCTTGCCTAATACAGCGTTCACAAATCCTTTTGCATCCTCATCACAGTACTGCTTACTTAACTCAACTGCTTCATTAATAGCAACACGATTCGGAACTTCCTCTTCATATAACATTTCATACACAGCAATACGCATAATTGCAATCTCTGCTTTGCCAATCCGCTTCATGCTCCAGCCTTCACAATTCATTTCGATCTTCTCATCAATATCCGATAAATGTGTAACAATACCTTCTGCCTTATCATGAATATATTGTAAATTTTCCTCACTTTTACCTTCTAACTCTTCTAATGCATAGGAGATCTGTTCTTCCATCTCCTCCTGTGCAAATGGGATCCGGAAAATGATCTTGAACACTTCTTCCCGTATCTGACTTCTTAACATATCTTAATCCTCTCTATCTGTAACTATTCTATATATCCCCTGCCTTAATAACAGACCCAAAACATTCGAAAGGCTGTTCCGAAAGCCTATTATAAGGTCTACGAAACAGCCCTTTTCATAAATGATTATGCTTTTTCCTCTTTTGCGATCGCAACACCGGCAATTCTTACACGAACCTGTGATACGGTAAGACCGGTCATTGTCTCAATTGCCTGTTTCACTTTTTCCTGAACCTTGGAAGATACATCAATTACGCTATAGCCATATTTCAATTCAATGTATAAATCGACCTTAACATCTTCCGGTGAAACCGCAACCTTAACTCCTTTGGAAAGGTTCTTCATTCCCAACTTGCTTACTAACTCATTGGTAATGTTGCCATACATCTTAGCGACACCCTCCACTTCTGTTGCTGCAAGTCCTGCAATGATTGCAATAACATCATCTGCAATCTGAATATCTCCAAGAACGCCTGCTTCCTTGAAGCTATAGGCTCCATTCTGTGATTCTGTTGCCATACTGATTCCTCCTTTGCCAAACCTTTACTCATATGTAATATAGTATACCAAACATTCTATACTTTTTGCAATGTTTTTCGAATAAATTATAATTCCGTGGTTGTAATAACTATCTGTTTTAAAGAACATCCGGTCTTTCTGGTGATAATATCCTCTATCTGTGTTCTTTCTTTGTCTGATAATTTGGGTGTTGAGATTGTCACATCTACACTGTCATCTGATATGCTTACAATGGAGTCCGGAAATCCTTTTGCCGCAAGCTGTGTCTCGGCTGCATTTTCCTTCTCCATCCGTTCTGTCATGGATAACATCTGGGAAATAGCATCCTTTTTTGCGTCTTCCGAAAGACTTTCGTTATTTACTATTTCTAATAGCATTTCTTTTGCTTTTGATCTGGTCTGTTCCCGATTCAGTTTTGCCTGTGATAACGTAACCGAACCGCTTGTGAGTACCGCCTCTCCAACCGAATCCGAATCAATCGGTTCTCCATCCGGATCAACACTCGCCTCTGCGACATCACCATTTTCTGCATCCTGTACTGTCGAAGCTTCCGATGACTCTGCATCAATCGTCAATTCGTTTTCTGTTTTTCCATCCTCCTCTTTCCCGGCAAGATCCTCTCCGGAAGCCGTATCTTCTACTGCTGCACTAATAGCCGCATCATCTTCATTTCCTTTTGCTCCCTCCTGGTGTACATTATCTCCTGATGTTGTCAGCACCTGTTTATCACTTGTAAAATTCAGATATCCTGCCACTGCTATCATAATGGCAAGTGCCGTAATGATCACCTGGTTCTTTTTAAAAATCTTTTTCATATTCTTCCTCACTTTTTCTTATTTCGATTTACACACTACTATTTTATGGGCATCAATTGAGAATAATGCCTGCACCGCCTCTTTGATCTTGACGGTAAGCGCCGAGTTGTCTCCACCTTCACATACCACAACGACTCCCTCAATATCCGGATATAACTCTCTTACAATGATCGGTTCGGTATTTCCTTCCGTTTCAACCAATACCGTTTCCTGATTATTCTGAATCCGGTTCTTCTTTGATTCTTTGTTTTCCTCTGTATTGGTCTCCTCCTCACTCTCATAGGGCTGATTCTTGTCTAATATCTTCTCTCCATTATCTTTTAATGTAATCATCACATCAACTTTCCCGGCGCCCTCCATACCTTCAATGGTTTGTTCTAGCTTATTCTCTAATGCTGTAATATATGCATCTTTTTCCTGTATTTTTTTTTGCTGTGTCTGTTGGTTTGTACCTGTCTTCGTACTCTTTTGCTTTTTCCGGTTTCCGGTCAGATCAGACACCGGTGTGGCGATCAACAAAAAAAAGACACCCAGCAAAAAGAAGATAACTATTTTTTCCTTTTTATCAGCATCCAGCTTTATGTCCTTTATCATATCCATGATTCCGGTCCTTCCCTGAATATTTTCCTTCTGATCATCCATTTCCTTCATATTGGATCACCACCTCCTGTCCAAATATTTCATGAAGATATTGCTCTACAAGGTCAACATTCCCCACTGAATCACCAAACGTAATATGTATCCTGCTCACACTACCATCTTCTAAAACCTCTACAGAGAGATCGTCAATCGAATATCCTGTCTCCTCCAAAGCCGCTTTTATCTGTATTGCAATGGATTCTCCATACAACTGTATACTCTGATCCGATATGCGTTCTGAACTAGAAACTGCAAAAAAATCCTTTATATACGATACATACGTCTGTTCATCAATCTCCATCCACTCCATCACTGGATGCAGCATGACCAAAATAAATAACAACCCAACTACTAATCCAATATGTTTTGCATATGACTTATTCGGACATAACATCAAAATGACCGATGACACTATCCCAAACAACAGTCCGCTTCTTACCCAATCCAATATCCCCTCCATATCAATCCCTCCTCATCCTGCATTCAGTCGGACATTCGTGGTGAGGATTACGATTGCGACGGAGAGCACAGAGAGAACCAGCGAGGTACCGGCTGCCCTGACAAGCACACCGGTACTGTCACATGCACCCTGAATGCCTGCTATAATGCGGTTATCACTGATCGGCTGCACCAATGCAAGAATGATCTTAAATGATATGTAAAAGGTAAACATTTTAAGAAGCGGAATCCCTCCTAATACGAGCAGCAGGATCACCACAGAGATTCCCACACAGTTTTTGATCAATACCCCCGCTCCAAGCAGGATTGTCCCTAATGCAGAAAAGGAACTTCCACCCGGTATGACCGAAAGTCCCTTTTGTAAAACATTATATTTTGCATTATCATATACCGGTACCAATATGCTTTTCATTACATTCAGACCGATAATTCCGGTTCCAACCGCCTTCAATACAAACTGCACTGCCTGCTTGATCAGTGCTGCCAATTTAGAAAAACGATCCTTTGATTGAATCTGATTCAATACCACGACTAAAAAATAGATACGGATCGTTGGCAATACCAGATAAAGTAACAGTTTTTCGAGTATTGACAGCATATACAAAAACATGGAATTTACCATCTGCGAGGTCGTGAATCCACTACATAGTACAACAGACATATAAAATGCCGGCAGCAGACATTCCATCAGATCTTTCACATAACAGATCATTTCCTCCGCCATGTCATACACCAGGGAAAACGACTGCATTAAAAGCATTGCGATCATAAGATAGGTAATATAAAATCCCTGTTCCCCTACATAGCTCACTTTCAGTATAGAAGAATAATTATGAAAGATTGCGGCGATCACAATGAGCAGCATCAGTTTGATCAACAATATTCTGTTTTCCATAACTTCTGACAACATTCCTTGATAAAATTTTTCAAGAGCACTCTGTAGTGCAGATTCCACGTCTCCTGTCATTAATATCCGAAAGATATCCTGAAATGAAATTCCTCTTTCATTCCATAAGACCGTGTTATATTTTCCAGGTCATCATCCAATTTTTCCAGATTTACAGCCTGCTCATACTCTTCTATATAAGGTTCTTTTCCGTATGTAGAAATCGATGAGAACCAGATCAGCATCCCCGCCATTCCAATCCATGCGAATCGTTTCATCCTGCTTCCTCCATTTCCATTATGGCATCACCGATGTGATCGTGTTGACAATTGCAAGAAGAATCGGCATACTCATCACCATCATGGTTAATTTCCCACCAATCTCAATCTGTCCTGCCACTGTAATAAAACCTGACTCTCTGCAAATATTTGACACAAATTCACACAAATAGGATATTCCAATAATTTTAAGTAATATCTCAAAATAACCGGATTCCAGACCAATATCCTCCAATACTCCATCCAGAAAATCCATGACAAATGTAAATCGTTCCATTGCATAGAATAAGACAAACAGGCTAAGAACAACAGAAAGATACACCCATACCGGACTGCCTAAATGTTTTAATTGAATTGCCAGAAGTACTCCAACCATCACACCACATATAACCTTATAAAAACTCATATTCCTTCCTCATAATCCAAACAAACTCTGCATTGACTGAAACAGTTCCACCAGATAAGGAAGCAGCCATGTAAGCACTACGATCATACCTGCCATTGTTACGAAAAATGCCTGGTCATCCCTTCCTGCATGCTTTAGCACCTGATTCAATAAAGCGATCACAATCCCCAGTGCTGCAATTTTTATGATAATTTCAACCGGCATATCTGTTCTCCTTATCTTCCCACTACAACCTCATTTATTTATATAAACAGGATCAATGTCATAAACCCGATAAATACACTGATCGACATTACCATTTTCTTCTTTTGTTTTATCTCCTCCTCCAGATTCTGACGATTATGTTCCAGCTGCAGCAATACATAATCCAATGCTTTCATCTGCGTTGTTATGTCTAGTGCCCCCAGCTTGTCCTTCAAAGATAATAACGGCTCTAAATCCTCTCTCTTTAATGCGGATATCTCATATAAATGCAGGATTTCTTCTTCCCATAAATCGGCAAACTGTACTTTTTCTTTTTCCTGTAACCGATCTGCCATCTGCCCAAACCATACAGAAAACGGATACTGCTCCTGCTCTGCCATTTTTTCAAAACTAAGCGGAAGCGGATTTCCCATATACTGAATCTCACTTTTTAACTGTAGTAAAATGCTGTACAACCTTCTAAGTTCTGCTTTTCGCTGATCAATCTTCCCATTTAACGCATATGCAGAATAACCACTACTTCCCAAAACAAATAACGTTCCGGCTATTTTGAAAACCAATTCCATTTTTCATTCCACCTTAAAATATTTGCAAATCATGGGATATTGTTATGCCAATAGTTTGTTGGCAAACAATACACTTCCTCTCTCATCAAATATTGTCTCAATCTGTCCCGGAACATTTCCGCCGGCTAACACAATAAATCGCTTAAACATCTTTTCTTCCACTAATTTCCGCAAGATTGGTTTGTTCTTAATATCTTCGATAGAAGAACCGTGTACTGTAGCAATGATCTGACATCCACAATTCATCACATATTCCAATGCCTCTATATCCTCCCTTTTTCCAATCTCATCCACTGCGATTACAACCGGTGACATACTTCGGATCATCATGAGCATCCCCTCTGCTTTCGGACAACAGTCTAATACATCTGTCCTCATGCCTACGTCATTTTGCGGAATCCCCAGATAACAGGCACCGATTTCCGAACGTTCATCTACAACACCTACACTGATTCCCGGATGCATGTCATTTCCGTTGGAAATTAAACGGACAATATCCCGCAAAAGCGTAGTCTTTCCACATCCCGGAGGAGATATGATCAGGGTATGACATATCCGGTCATTTTCATATATGTATGGTAATATCTCTACTCCACATCCTTTTTTCTCATGAGACATCCGGATATTGATAAATGAAATGTGTTTCACGCTCTTCACCTTTCCCTGCTCTAATATGACCTTCCCTGCCAGTCCGATTCGATGTCCCCCTTGTACCGTAATAAACCCTTGCCGGATCTCATCTTCATAAGCATATAGTGAAAAACTACTAATGTACTCCAGTGTTTCCTTTACATCATTCGCAGTGATCAGGTAGCCGTCTTTTGCTTGTCTTAACAACTTTCCATTTTCAGACATAAAATACTCGCCACCGGCATACAAAAGAATAAACGGTTCATTTGTACGCAGACGCAATTCCTGTAGACATTCGTAATCAATATGGGATTGTTCGAGTATTTTGCGTAATTTTGCTGAGACTATTTTTAGGATTTCTTCTTTTCTTGCCATGGATGTTCCTTTCCTGTCATGTATTTTCTGTCCCCATATTGCTAATATATGCGATAAGGCAAAAAATGATGACAAAAAAGGAGGTCGGCTCGATGATCAAGCAGCGCCAAATCAATGCACTATCGTGCATTCTTAAAATAAAAAGAAGAGGTTCTTTTTCGTGCAAGCACGAAAGAACCTCTTCTTTCCATTTTATCAATCAAACAGTCATTCGCTTGGCTTATGCCCTTGACATATATTCACCGGTTCTGGTGTCGATGACAATCTTATCACCCTGGTTCACGAACAAAGGTACATTCAATGTAGCTCCGGTCTCAACGGTACATGGCTTTGTAGCACCTGTTGCTGTGTTACCCTTCACACCAGGCTCACACTCTGTAACCTCTAATGTTACGTTGATTTCCGGCTCGATTGCAAACACGTTACCATCATGAGAAACCACTTTAACATTCTCGTTCTCTTTAACAAACTTCAAAGAATCTCCAACTACGTCAGTACCTAAAGCGATCTGATCGTATGTCTCATTATCCATGAAGTAGTATAAATCTCCATCTTCGTATAAATACTGCATATTCTTACGATCGATGTGAGCCGTCTCAAACTTCTCTGTCGGGCGGAAACTGTTTTCAATCACACCACCATTTACGATATTCTTTAACTTTGTACGAACGAAAGCAGCACCTTTACCTGGTTTAACGTGCTGGAACTCGATAACCTGACAGATCTTTCCTTCATACTCGATTGTTACACCGTTTCTAAAATCACTTGCTGTAATTGTTGCCATGAAAATAATCCTCCTTAAAACTTCTCATCTCATACGCACTTATATACAGAACATCTGCCACTGGCATCCTGCTTCTGCATAACATGTATTCATAACACACTATCCATTATGAACACTCACATATCACGATTATACCTTATTAAAGTATATTTTTCAATAAAAAAATTAAATATACACAAAACTCAAAAATCGTATTCCTTCTCTCTTCCGGCGATCATTAATTCTCCTGTGCCGCCAATGATTTTTCTGCTGCCTCAAGAGAGGTATATCCATATAACAAAGCAGTATTGGTCATAATCCGTTTTGCCAGATTGTCGTCCTGTTTCTTCAATTCTACAATCCATCTGCCATACATGGATAATGTCCTGTCAGAATACGTCATCAATTCTCCTTTCAGATACGTCTCATATGATGTATTAAACGGATTATCGGTCTCTTTCCGGATTGTACGGGCATTCCCTGCCATATACGGATATTCTTTTGCAAATTCCTCCATCCATTCCACCTGAATCTCTGCGATCTGTTCAACGATCGCCCGCTTTTGCTCCGAACATTCAGGTAATTGCGCTGCAATTTTTTCATATTCTTCCGGTGCTGTTGACTCCATCATCCTTCCATATTTCTCTGTGATCAGATTCCAGTTTCTCTGATTCGCCTCCACAAAATCCACATAAAAACTCTCTAACAACTCTCTTGTCCATGCAAGATACTGGCTCTTCCGCATGACGGAAAATGTATTCCAGTCATTCTGGCAATCTGCTCTTCCACCTTCATTTTCCACTTTATCAAATGCCTGCCATTCTAATCGGACAATCGCCTCTACCAATTCTTCCTTTGTAACCGTCTGCTGTTCCATTTCTGAGTTCACCTCATCCCTTTGTTGCAATACATACGGAATCTGTTCTTCCAGATATGTTGCATCACTTTGCGTATATCCCTTCTGTTGTAGCAATTCCACAACACCAACTGCAATCTTGTGTATTCTCTCTATGATCGGGTCTGCGTTATTCGTAATACCGATCCAGTCAACAGCATCCCGCATACGATACCGGTCAGCAACAGGAAATTCTTTCATCAGCATTGATAATTCCTGTAAGATCTCCTGTCCATCCTTAAGATCTCTTGCCATGGTAAACCGCCATTTCTTATGTGGTGCATATGTGTCATTCAACAGATATAACAGATTCAGTACCTGTTCTTCCATATCATGCAGCATATAAACGGCACTCTCTATCTCCCCACGTTTCATCATACGCTCGTAATTATACTGTCCGGATTGACAGATCATTCCCAATGCCTGTGCAATTTTTTTCCGCTTCACATTGTCCGGATATCCCTTTTGCAGCTTACGATAAATGTGACCAAATATTGTATCTTCCCCGTCATATATAACGCCATTTGTTACCGTTGCAAGCTGCCAATCCTCTAAGCGCAAATACACCTCCGCCGGCAGATCTTCGTATTCTAATAAATATGTCGTCTCTTTCTCCGTCAGATCCAAAATCCTTTGGAAGAAATCTTCTATTACGATCACGCCATTTCTTCTTTTTCCCGGTATCTCTTCCGGCTTACACAGCCCCCGGAAACGATCTGGTAATGCAGCATATGATTCCTCTAACCATCCACCCAACTGCTGATACTGTTTTCTGGTCACAAATATGACAAATCCCGGTCCAAAATCATGATCCATTGAGAATATATCATCCTGTCCAAAACATTCTGATCCTTCTCCCACCTTTGCAAATGCAATTCCATCCTCCTTTGTGTCCGGATACTCTTGCATTTTATCTTTTACCACCATGACAAGTGCTCTGCCATATTGCTCAAAATAATCTCTATCAATCTGTAACCCTTTCATTGCATCCGGTTTTCCAATCCGTTCATAACAGATCTGCATATTACAAATCAGACGAAAATACGCATGCGTGAGTCCCACATGACTGCGCAATGTGAGCATCGCCTGTTCGAAAGCTGCAATTGCCTCGTCGTACTCTTTGCACGCCACATGAATATCCCCCAATGCAGACAATGCCGCACTGTAGTGATAATCATCGGTCAGACCATCCTTGAAAATAGAAAGACTGTTATCTGCCGCATTCTTTGCATCTTCCAATCTTCCTGCCTTTGTATAAGATACTGCCAGATTCGTATAAGTAACCGCCAGTTCCACTTTTGCTTCCGGATATGTCTTTACAATGGAAAGTGCTTCCTGCAATGCATTACAGGCATCTTCGTAACGCTCCATTTCCTGATATAACAGCGACAGATTATTATTCAGACTTGCCCATCGGAAATCACCCGACTCCAAAACATTTTGGTAAATCTCTCTGACCTTTTGATAATACTCCAATGACAGTTCTAATCGTCCGGCAGCACGATACGCATTTGCAATATTCAAGCAGCTTGTCCCATAATGTATGGTGTCTTTTAACCCTGCCTGTTCCATAAATGGCAATAGTTTCTGACAATACGCATCGGCTTTATCATATTGGGAAGTATCTCTGTAATATCCGATCAATTCATTAATGATCGTAATTGCACTTCCGACATCTCCTTCTTTCAATGCCTGTTCAAGATACTTAGATAAATAATCTTCCACCTGTTCACTCTGTCTGTTTGCAAACAACGCATCCAATCCATGAATCACTGCTTCTATATCCATATTGTTCTCCTGTTATCTAATCATAATCTATTTGATCTATCTTCTCTCTTACATATTGCCAATTATCACGTCTTTGATAACTGCCATAAATTCTCTTACATAGTTCGTAGGAATCAGATACCACACGGACTTTGCTGCCAGTCCCTCCACATGTTGAAATCCTGTTTTCTTTGCAATTCCAACAGCCCGCAATACATGAAAATCCGTTGTCACAACCAGTATGTCGGACTGATCGTTATCTCCACCTTGATCTTGTATAATATCCTTTGAATATTCCAGATTTTCTTTTGTTGACGTAGATTGATCTTCCATCCGGATCCTGCTTTCTTCTATTCCCCGTTCTACAAGACCATTCTTCATTGCTTCTGCTTCGGAAATTCCTTCATCTTCACCTTTTCCGCCACTTACAATGGCAATACATTCTGGATGCTCTTTCATATATTCTGATGCTTTTTCAATCCGGTATTGTAATATCAACGACGGTTTTGTTCCATTTACTTTCGCGCCGAGTACGATCAGATAATCCGCATCGGTGCCCGGAGTCTTTACACTTTCCCGCACAATTACACTTTCCACAACAATAAACAACAGGCATCCCACCATCACCACACACTCAATCAAAAATAGTATTGGTTTCGGCAGCCATTGAAATCCTTTTTTGTCAAAAGTGAGTATAAGGGATACTCCCAAAAAGAATATCCCCATCAATAGCCATATGTAATTAAAACGAAATGCCGGTCCGATTGTCAGCATCAAAACAACAAAATATCCCAGACATAGAACGGTCAGCACATAACCGATTACCTGCAATAATCTCTTTTTCATACTTAATTCGCCATATCCTTTAATTGTTTTACAACTTCTTCTTCTCGTCCGGTTTCCTTCTGATACGGTGCCGCTACTACGATCATGGTAACACTTGATTCCAGGGCAGCCTCCATTTTCTCGATAAATCCGCTTGATATTCCCGAATCCTTCGTTACAAGATAATGTATGTTATAATCCTTCAACATCACCTTATTCATCTCTTTGGAAAATGGTCCCGTCATGCCGATCAAATGTCTTCCTTTGATTCCGAGACCTTCACAAGCAGCTATGAAATCACTCTGGAATACAGACGATCCGCATAATTATCCAGCTTCGTATATTCATAGATCTCTAACGCTCCGGTCGTTGTCAAAATGTTACCGGTCGTATCCTTTAAATAGTCAACGGCTGCCTTAATGCTCTCAACAATAATGATCCGGTCACTGTCTGTATCTTTGGACAACTCTCCCTTCACGACCAGTTCTCCACGATTCGCCAGCTCATAAATCGCTG
>ERZ779681.615-NODE-615-length-12101-cov-2.55429_pt1 | contig 12101 bp, 9 predicted proteins | sample MGYA00511905_ERZ779681 | MGnify/ENA primary metagenome ERZ779681 (study PRJEB29588, sample SAMEA2144578) | human gut metagenome | biome: human gut; feature: human-associated habitat; material: faeces | place: Denmark | collected 2008/2010 ... | reverse complement strand
GAGGCGAGCCTGATCTTGTCGTCAATGCGATCCACTTTATTCGGCTTCGGATTTTCATCCTGTCTTTTTATGGGCTTACTGGTCTTGCACACCTTCCCCGATTCCTCCCGGGCAGAACCGTCGAAGGGAGAAGCGCTCGAGAGCCGCATGATATCCGCTGTCCTTTCTTCCCTCTGCCTAGGATGAAGGAAATTCGATCAGTAGATATCTCCGGGAAGCTCTCTCCTGCTTCTATACATAGCATCGAGAAGGCAGGGAAAAAGTGACCCTCTTTTTTAGAAATGCGGATTTGGGAAACACGGATTCCATCGCAGAGACAGATTCTGCAAGAATGTTTATATACTATTTCTACTCCATGGGCGGCAATGCCATCGAATCGTTGGCAAGCCATGTCAATGGCGCAAAATAAGGATTATGGGCGCAATTGTTTATTTTTTAGAAATCAGCGTCTCTCTCACATCCATGATATCACAGATTTTCCCACCCGCTGCGTGAGGGCGTTCTGCCTGAAGCGCCGTCCTTTCTCCCCTCCGCTGGGGCACTTTCGCTGAAAGCATGGAACCAAATCAAAGAGGATGTATCCTCGATCCCCGGTGACTCCTGTTTCCCACCCAAAAAGGAGCTGTTGAGAAATGAGGATTCATTTCTTCACAGCTCCTTTTTGGGTGTATGGAGAGAAAAGGAGGGAGACAACGACCGAATCGATGCGTTCTTAGTCCATGTTTGCGACCAGTGTTTTTAAATAGTTCTTGAAATCTTCTCCGAGGTCTTCCCTGCGAAGAGCGAATTCAACGGTCGCCTTGAGGTAGCCGAGCTTATTTCCCGTATCATAACGCTTACCGGTGAAATTGTAGGCATAGACATGACCATCATGTGCCATGACGCGGAGGGCGTCGGTGAGCTGGATCTCTCCGCCCTTCCCGGGCTTCGTCTGTTCCAGAATTCCGAAAATATCAGGCGTGATGACGTAACGGCCGAGCGCTGCGAACTGGCTCGGTGCTTCCTCTATAGACGGTTTCTCGATCATATCCTTAACGTGAACCAGATTCGGATCTTTTGTTGGTACGCCGTTCACGATGCCATAAGAGGAGACCGCGCTTTTGGGGACGATCTGGCAGCCGATGATGGTGGCACCTGTCTTTTGGTATTGGTCCATAAGCTGCTTCAGTGCCGGGGTTTCATTGCCATTGTACACGACATCATCACCAAGAATGACGCCGAATGGTTCATCATCGATGAAATCCTTCGCGCAGAGTATGGCATCGCCGAGGCCTCTCATATATGGCTGACGCGTGTAGTGGATCTTGACGGAAGCGACCTTGCGGACTTCTTTCAGAAGATCCATTTTGCCGGATTCATAAAGATGCTCTTCGAGTTCAGGGGAGGAGTCGAAGTGGTCTTCGATAGCTCTCTTGGCGTGACCGGAAATGATCAGGATCTGCTCAATGCCGCTTGCTTTGATCTCTTCGACGATATACTGGATGGTGGGTTTGTCGACGATAGGCAGCATCTCCTTCGGCATGGCTTTTGTTTCCGGCAGGAAACGAGTGCCAAAGCCGGCGGCCGGAATGACGGCTTTTCTGATTTTCTGCATGATAACTCTCCTTCTTATGAATTTTATACTTGAGGTGCGTAGAAGAATAAAAAGGGGATCATTTCCTACTTTTTATATCCATAGGGATGTGATTTATGCCATTTCCAGGCGGAAGCAATGATTTCCCTTGTATCAGAATGGGTGGGATGCCAGCCGAGGACAGCTTTACACTTTCTGGAAGAGGCGATAAGTACAGCGGGATCGCCTCTGCGGCGCGCTTCTTCTGTCACTTTGAAATCAATGCCCGTCACTTCTTTGGCGGTGTCGATGATATCGCGAACAGAGAAGCCGTTTTCACTGCCAAGATTGAAATAGGTGCTTTCGCCGCCCCGTAAGAGGTACTGCATGGCAAGTATGTGTGCATCCGCAAGATCCACGACATGAATATAGTCACGAATGCAAGTTCCGTCTGGCGTCGGGTAGTCCGTGCCGTAGATTGCGATGTGGTCGCGCACCCCCTGTGCGGTTTTCAGAATGAGAGGGATCAGGTGAGACTCCGGATTGTGATCCTCCCCGATCGTACCGTCCAGCGCAGCACCAGCAGCATTGAAGTAGCGCAGAGCCACATAAGAGAGACCGTAAGCATTCGTAAAGTCGCGCATCATATGCTCTATGACGAGCTTTGTGCGTCCATAGACATTGGTCGGATTATGCGGGAAATCTTCTTCAATCGGCGTTTTTTCTGGTTCGCCGTATACCGCGGCCGTGGAAGAGAATACGATCTTGGAGACGCCTGCTTTCTGCATGCCAAGAAGCAGGTGGAGCGTCCCTTCGACGTTATTTGTATAATACTTGGCAGGATCCACCATGGATTCTCCGACAAGTGAATAGGCTGCGAAATGGATGACACCGTCGATTTTATATGTTTCGAGGGTTTTAGCGACGAAATCAATGTCGTGTATGTCACCTTTGACGAGTGTCACACTTTCAGGCACGGACTCTGCATGTCCTGTGTAGAGATTATCGAAAACCACTGGCGTCAGTCCTTCAGCAGCTGCCAGTGCGCGGACCGTGTGGGAACCGATATAGCCGGCACCACCGGTGACAAGAATATTCATAAAGGCCTCCTTATTCTTTTGATTTTAAAATACCTTACTAGTATAACATATGGGATAAAGGGTCAAGAGAGAGCATGCTCATAGGCGCATTTTCTGTCCACATGCCTGTATCATCTTTTTTCATTCCAGAAGAGCAGATCGATGAGCATGACACCGGTAAAGCAGAAGGGCGCGACGCTGTCTGCGTGAAGAACCTGCAGAAAGGCATAAAGGCTGAAAAAGAGAATCACGTATAGCAGAAGAATGGCGGCGAAGGATTTCTTTTTCCAAAAAGAAATCCCGTAGCCGATGGCAATAAAAAGAAGGCACAGCAGCGGGTACCAGTTGATAAGAAAAGCTGTCATAGAAAGCTCCTTTGCGTGCGGCTATGAAGTGCCGCGCTTTGACGAATTTCATGTTTTCTTCATGGTAACAGTTTCGAATGCCATATACAATAGTTTTTCTTCATAAATAACATAATATATAATATATAATACTTGTTTTTTCATTTATATCACTTTTTGTAAATGGAGATTTCTGCGATATCATGATGATACACAAGCGGAATCGGGCAGTCATGAAGTTTCTATATTCTGCAGAACTTGACAATTCGCGAGCCTCTGTGCGCTTTCATATCAATTTCTAACAAAATATGGTACAATAAAATGGTGCATAACAGCAATTTTTAAGGGGAACCCTTTCCCTATAACTGTTTCATAATCATTTTGAGGAGGTTTATGATGAAAAAAGGTAAATTATATGGCATCGGTGTAGGTCCGGGAGATTCAAAACTTCTGACTGTCAAGGCGGTCGAAGCTATCGAGCAGGCAGATATGATCATCACACCAAAGACGGAGAAAAAGGAAGGGTCTGTTGCTTTTAATATCGCAAAGCCCTATATCCCGGATACCGTTGAAATTTTCCCGATGGTCTTCCAGATGAATACTGACATGGAGGCTGTGAATAAGCAGTGGGAGATCAACCGCAAGCTGATTCAGGAAAAATTGGACGAAGGGAAGAATCTGGTTTTCCTGACTCTGGGTGATCCGATGCTCTACAGCACATATATGTATATTTTCAATGAGTTCAAAGACTCTGAAGAATATGAAGTCGAGACGATTCCGGGGATCCCTGCTTTTCTCGGCATTGCATCCTATATCGGGCTGCCTGTGACAGAATGGGAGGAAAATGTTCTCATCATTCCGGCGACCTGCGACCCGAAGAAATTTGATCAGGCACTGGCTGCCTGCGATAATGCGGTGATCATGAAAGTATACAAGAGCTTTGCTTTCGTGCAGGAAGAGCTTAGAAAGCATCACATGCTTGAGCGTTCTGTCATGGTATCGCGCGCAGGACTTCCTGATGAGATCGTCATTCGTGATATCGGCGGACTTCCGGCAGATTATAAGCCCAATTATCTGTCTACCATCATTGCCAAAAAGGATAAATAAATATGGAATCTATCGCTCGTCCAAGGATTGTGATCGCCGGTACGAACAGCGGTGTCGGAAAGACGACCATCGTGACCGGACTCTTAGCTTATTTTCATTCCAAGGGATATGCTGTACAGCCTTTCAAAGTAGGTCCGGACTATATTGATCCCGGATTTCATGGAAAGGCGGCCGGGCGAAATTCCTATAATTTGGATACCTGGATGACACCGCCGGACCGATTGGTACCGACATTTGCCTCGCTGTCGAAAGGGGCGGATATTTCCATTATCGAAGGAGTCATGGGGCTCTATGATGGTGGTGCGAATGGCATCAGTTCGTCTGCGGATATCGCAAAGAAACTCAAGGCACCTGTGGTGCTGGTACTCGACTGCAAATCAGTGGGTTACAGCATCGCTGCGACGGCGCTTGGCTTTAGGGAATATGATCCGAATGTCCATATCGCAGGGGTCATCCTGAATCGTCTGGGCACAGACCGACATGAAGCGATGGTGCGCGAGGTCATGGAGAAGATCCATATGCCTGTACTGGGGGCTTTCCACCGGGACGATGCATTGCAGACACCGGAGCGTCATTTGGGCCTTACTCCCGTGACGGAAATTGAAACGCAGGCGCTCATTGAGCACATGGGGGAAGCTGCTGGAAAATGGGTAGATACAGAGGCAGTCTTGAACGTGGCCAGAGAGGCTCCTCTGCTGGAAGTCGAGGAAAGCGAAACAAAACTCAAGGTTAAAAATGTACGCATCGGCGTGGCGCGGGATGAAGCTTTTTCTTTTTATTATCCGGCCAGTCTCGAAGCGCTTGAACGGCAAGGCGCAGAGCTTGTTGATTTTAGTCCGCTCCGGGATTCCAGCATTCCTGACGTCGATGGTCTGATCTTCGGCGGTGGGTTTCCAGAGATGTTTCTTCATGAGTTGGTCGGAAACACGGCTATGAAAGCATCTATTCGGGAAGCGGCTGCATGCGGCATGCCAATCTATGCAGAATGCGGCGGGTTGATGTATCTTTGCGAGAAGATCCAAGGCTTTGACGGAGACTCCTATGAGATGGTCGGCCTTGTCCCCGGAGTTTGCGAGATGCAGAAGAAACTCCAGCGTGTGGGCTATGTGACTGGCAAGGCTCTTAGAAAGAGCGTTATCGCAGATCAAGGGGATCTCCTGAAGGGGCATGAGTTTCATTTCTCCACCCTTTCCTGCGGAGAGGATTTCCCCTGGGCATATACTCTTCAGGGGACACGGCAGAAGGCAGGGCACATCGAGGGCTATGCAAAGGACAATGTACTGGCAAGCTATCTGCACCTTTCCTTTGATGGAAATCCAACAGCTGCAGAAAAATGGATCGCATCGTGTGAGGCCTTTAAGAAGAGCCGCAAATAGGATGGCTTCATCGAGAGGTACGCAGTTTACGATTGGGCATGTACTTTCCCGGTGGAACCGCAGAAGTTGATGCATCATGTATGCTTTTTATGAGGGCAAATCTATGACTGTACAAAAAGGACTGGTTCTGATCAATACAGGGACCGGTAAAGGAAAAACTACGGCGGCCCTGGGGACAGCGATCCGCGCCTGGGGAGATGGCCAGAAGGTGCTGATCCTTCAATTCATCAAGGGAGCCTGGAAGTATGGTGAGCTGAAAGCCGTTGAGACTTTGGGTGAGGGAAATGACCGCATCCAGATTCGGCCGATGGGGGACGGCTTCGTCTTCCATAATAAGGATAAAGAAAGTGAAGAAGAATTCCGGCGGAAAACGGCACTGGCTAAGGAAGCCTGGCAGATGGTCGAAAAAGAAGTCATGAGTGATGCATGGGATCTTATTGTTTTAGATGAGATCAATTATGCCATTCACTTTGGCATGATTTCTGCAGGTGAAGTAGCGGAGCTCATTCAGAAAAGACCGGAGCGCCTCAATATGATTCTGACGGGACGCTATGCTGAGCAGCAGCTTATCGATCTTGCAGATACCGTTACTGAGATGACGCTTGTGAAGCATGCTTTCCAGAAAGGCATCCGTGCAAGAAAAGGAATAGAGTTTTAAGGAAACGCGGATAACGATTTGAACAGTGCTTCCTCAATAAAAAGCAGTACCCCATGGGAATGGGGTGCTGCTTTTTAAATGATTTCAAGGTTTACTGATGAAGATTAGGGCTTTGAGATGTACGAGGGGGAAATCGGTGAATGTTGTATCTTTGCAGCCGGTTGGATCTGCCTCTGCTTTGCGTCTGAAGGATTCTGACTTTTCCGCTTTTCTGACGATCCGCCAGATCCGGATCTCGAATTTTCCCTTTTATGCACATTATTCACACGTTCGTATAAACCCTATTCTGTCAATCCATGACTTTTCGTCGAGTCCTATAGAATTTTTTGATTTGATAAAAATGAGATATCATGTATAATATACATAGAAGGATAAGCAAGAGCTTATTCACGAAAGGAGGATTTCATTATGGAATTAACAGTTAGAGGCAAGAATCTTGAAATGACTGATGCGCTGCATTCCTATGTAGAAAAGCATACAGGTAAGATCCAGAGGTACTTCGATAAACCGATAAAGATTAATGTATTACTCCGTATTTCCAATATGACCAAAACTTGTGAAACTACAGTTTTCGTAGACGGCGTCATTCTTCGTGGTGTCGAAAAATCTGATGATATGTACAAATCTATCGATCTCGTTTTCGACAAGGTGGAACGTCAGATTCATAAATATAAGACTCGTCTGGCAAAGAAATTCAAAGAAAAGAATACATTGTCCCGTCAGTTTGTTCTGGAAAAAGAACCGATCGCTGCACAGGCGGATGCTGATTTTGAGATCGTGAAGACGAAACACTTCAATATCAGCCCGATGTCGCCGGAAGAAGCCATTCTGCAGATGAATCTTCTGGGACACAACTTCTTCATGTTCTTCAATTCGGATACAGAAGCGATGGCTGTCGTATATCGCAGAGATGATGGCAAATATGGCCTGATCGATGCTGAAAAATAAGAAAAGCTGATTTTTTATAAAAAAGGAGCGGAAATTTCCGCTCCTTTTTTGACTATAGCCTACGAGTTTGTTAAAATGAAATAGTATGTAGGTATAGAATTACTGATGGTATAAAAAGAAATGAATATTCTTGTGAGTTTACTCGGTCATGCTTGTATCGGGGGCTCCTTCCTGATTTCTTTTACCATCGCTTTTACAACGCTTGTACTATAAAAGGAGCTGTGTCCATGTTTGATAAGTTTTTTGACAGACTCTTCAATGGATCCAATGAGAAGGAAATCAAAAAGATCCGTAAAATTGTAGAGCAACAGATCAATCCTTTGGAGGATGGCCTGAAGAAGCTGAGCGATTCTTCTCTGGCGAACAAAACCAATGAATTCAAAGCACGTCTTGCCAAGGGGGAGACACTGGATGATATCCTACCGGAGGCTTTTGCGGTCATTCGTGAAGCCTCTCGCCGCGTGCTGGGGATGCGTCACTTCGATACCCAGCTGATTGGCGGTATTATTCTGCATCGTGGTAACATCGCTGAGATGTGTACCGGTGAAGGCAAGACGCTGGTTGCTACGGCACCGGTCTATCTGAATGCGCTGGAAGGAAAGGGCGTCCACGTTATTACCGTCAATGATTATCTGGCGAAACGAGACAGCGAATGGATGGGACAGGTATACAAATTTCTGGGTCTCTCCGTCGGCCTTATTATTCATGATCTGGATTTCAACCAGAGAAAAATCGCATACAATTCGGATATCACCTACGGAACAAATAATGAATTCGGTTTTGATTACCTGCGTGATAACATGGTCACTTCCCTCGATCAGATGGTCCAGCGTCCGTTGCACTACTGCCTGATCGATGAAGTGGACTCTATCCTGATCGATGAAGCCCGTACACCGCTGATCATTTCCGGTCCGGGGCAGAAATCGACAGATGCCTACTACACCGTCGCCAAACTCGTCCCACAGCTGAAAAAAGAGGAAGACTATACCATCGATGAGAAGCAGAAGACGGTAGCACCGACCGAAGCCGGGGTGGCAAAGATGGAAAAGCTGCTGCATGTAGAGAACCTCTATGATGCAGAGAATCTGGAGCTGAATCATCTCTTTGTCCAGGCACTCCGTGCACAGACCATGATGACCCGCGATAAAGACTATGTAGTCAAGGACGGGGAAGTCGTTATCGTTGATGAATTCACCGGCCGTCTCATGTATGGCCGTCGCTATTCCGATGGTCTGCATCAGGCGATCGAAGCCAAGGAAGGGCTTGAAGTACAGCGTGAAAGCCAGACGCTAGCGACGATCACTTTCCAGAACTATTTCCGTATGTATGACAAGCTGGCAGGTATGACCGGTACGGCGAAGACGGAAGAACAGGAATTCATTAAAATTTATGGGCTGCCAGTCCTTCAGGTACCGACGAACAAGCCGATCCAGCGTAAGGATCTGCCGGATGTCATTTTCAAGAACAAACGCGGTAAGTATAAAGCGGTCGTCAGAGAAGTAGAGCGCCGTCATGCGACGGGGCAGCCAATGCTGATCGGCACGACATCTATCGAGCAGTCTGAAGAACTTTCGCATATGCTTGATCAGGCGAACATTCCGCACTCTGTCCTGAATGCGAAGTACCATGAACGAGAAGCTGCTATTGTTGCGCTGGCTGGTCAGAAGGGCGCGGTCACGATCGCGACAAACATGGCAGGCCGAGGCACCGATATTTCTCTGGGGGAAGGCGTCGCAGAACTTGGCGGGCTTGCCATCATCGGTACGGAACGACATGAAAGCCGCCGTATCGACAACCAGCTCCGTGGACGTGCCGGTCGTCAGGGGGATCCGGGTTCCAGCCAGTTCTTCCTGTCTTTGGAAGATGACCTGCTCCGTATCTTTGGCGGGGATAACATCAAGAGCTTTATGGAAAAGATGGGCCTTGAAGAAGATGAACCGATCAACAGCCGCATGGTTTCAAATGCCATTCAGAAAGCACAGAAACGTGTCGAAGCACGCAACTTTGATATTCGTAAGTACGTCCTGGAATATGATGATGTCATGAACCAGCAGCGTAAAGTCGTCTATGACCAGCGCAGAAAGATCCTTGAAGGCGAAGACATGAAAGACCAGATCCTTTCTATGGTGGATAACATCATCGAGAAGGGAATGGAGACCTATGCGGATCCGAAGCTGTATCCGGAAGAATGGGATTTCGCCGGCCTGTTGAAGTATGCGGAAAAATATTTCCTGGCTCCGGGCGACCTGAAGCTTGAAGAAATCGAAGACATGAGTCGTGAAGAAGTCGAAGATAAGCTGAAAACCATGGCTCATGAGACATACAATGCGAGAGAAGAATCCATTGGGTCTCCTATGATGCGCGAACTTGAAAAAGCGGTCATGCTGAAGGTCGTCGATTCTAAGTGGATGGAACACTTAGATGACATGGATATGCTGAAGGAAGGCATCAGTCTGCGTTCCTATGGTCAGAGAAATCCGATCGTAGAATACAAGGTTGAAGCGTTCGATATTTTCGAAGAAATGCAGCAGGCCATGATGGAAACCATCATCCTTTACCTCTATCACATCCAGATCCGCTTTACAACAGATCCGGAAGAAGGGGCGCACCTTGAAAAACCGGAAGCTCCGGCAGCTGAGGATCATTTGAAGGAAGCCGAAGAGCATTATGTCGACGACAATGGAGATGCGGAGACCGAAGCGGCTGAAGAGAAAAAATAAGCACGAATAGCATTTTTCTATGATCGAGGATAGGGTCTTGATCAGGATCCGCTATATTTAATTTGTATAATCCAGCAAATGTTATTCATCAGTCTGCCACCCGGCAGCCTGATGATTTGCTGTTTTATTTTATAGTATTAAAAAATAATCACAAAACAGAAAGCGAGATGACTATCAGATGTTGGAAGATTTGAAAAAAACCTTGACAGACCTGCTGAATCATGAAAAAGAAATAAGGGATTCACTTTGACTTACCTCAGCTGAAAGAAAGAATCGCAAGTTACGATATTCAGATGAGTGATCCGACGTTCTGGGATGATGCAGATAAAGCCCGTGAGATCTCACAGGCAGCAACAGAAGCCAAGGATGCCTATGATACATACACCCGCCTCTTTGACAGAGCGGAAAGCCTGAAGGATCTTCTGGATCTTGCCATCGAGGAAGATGATCAGGGGATGGAGCCGGAAATCAAGGCAGAGCTTGATGAGCTGAAAGAGATCCTTGATAAAAAGGAGATCGAGCTTCTTTTGAGCGAACCCTACGATGCGAATAATGCCATCATTACGTTCCATGCGGGGGCAGGCGGTACCGAAGCCCAGGACTGGACCGAGATGCTGATCCGCATGTATATCAAATGGGCAGAAGCGGAAGGCTTTGCTATCGAAGAGTTGAACATGCTTCCGGGTGATGAAGCCGGTATCAAAAGTGCGGAATATATGGTCAAAGGCAAGTATGCCTATGGTTTCTTGAAATCTGAAAAAGGGGTCCATCGTCTTGTCCGTATTTCTCCGTTTGATGCAGCGAAACGTCGTCACACGTCTTTTTCCGCCGTGGATGTCATGCCGGAAATCAGTGATGATGTCGAAGTCGATCTGAACATGGCAGATGTCCGTGTGGATTATTATCGTTCCAGCGGTGCCGGCGGACAGCATATCAATAAGACGAGCTCGGCTGTCCGAATGACTCATATTCCTACGGGGATCGTCGCTGCCTGCCAGAATGAACGCTCCCAGTTCCAGAATAAGGAACAGTGTCTTCGTCTGCTCCGTGCCAAGCTGTATGAACTCGAGCTGAAGAAACGCGAACAGATGACAAAAGACATCGAAGGCGAGCAGCAGGCGATCGAATGGGGCAGCCAGATCCGTTCCTATGTGTTCCAGCCGTATACCCTTGTCAAGGATAACAGGACGGGCATTGAAACGGGCAATATCCAGGGCGTCATGGATGGGGATCTGAATCCTTTCATTGAAGGCTTCCTGAAACAGAACAAGTTCAACATCAAAGCAAAGTAAAAGGATGGATAGAATGAAAGGTTTACAACAGACCGTCTTCAAGCTGCTGGCCGTTCTGATTCTGATCGGAGCCATGGCGGGAGCCTGGATTTCCTGGCAGCGTTACCATGTAGAAGCGGCTGCCCAGACCGTTGAAATGGTCTACGATTATAACAATATCTTGGATAGTGCAGCTGTCGAGCGAACCACCACAGATGCGCTTTTTGAGCTGTATCGTAAAAACGGTGTGACTTCGCTTGCGGTCTATGATGAAACCCCGGAAAAGCTCGTGAATCACAATTTCATTCGTGTATATCGTGGTTATGAATTTCAGGCGCGGCATCCGGAGATCTCGGGCATTCTGCCGGATAAGATTTATATCCAGCCGGTGGACACAGCGGATGGAAGCGCCTATTTTAAGGAAATGGCTGACCATCTCTCGCTTCTCTATAGCAGAGATGAGGTCAAGTCGATTTCTGAAAATGGGGTAGAAGCTATCGAAATTTCCGGTATCTATGATAAATTCATGACGATGCCGCTTGGCATTTTCACAAATACGGTCAAGCGCGCCGGATCGCATGGCTTTTATGTCGTTCTTCGTCCGGCTAATGTGGCGCATGCGCCCAAGGCCTTCATCGATGATTTTTTCCACGCGGTCGATGCTTCGGATAAAGTCAGCGGTGTCATTTTCCAGGGAAAAGAAGTTTTCGGCTACAAGGAATATCAGAAGGAAGTCACTGAGGGGCTCAACCAGCGACGCATCCCGATCGTTATGATCGAAGCGCAGAGTCAGCTTGGCTTTGAACCACAGGCAGGGCTGCTGGATATGGCGCGTCATTCGGATTACCATCTGGTGCGTCTCTATGCGATGTCCAAGGATGAGCTGATCAAGCTGAATCAGAAAGAAGCAGCGGCTCGATTCTACATTTCAGATATTGAAAGAAATATCCGTATGAATCTTTTCCCATCGTATAAGTTTGCACTGGATGGAAAAACGCTCTCTGAGATGAATGCGGCATACATCGCCGGCGTCAGGGATCGGCTGG
>ERZ779681.609-NODE-609-length-12159-cov-2.84922_pt1 | contig 12159 bp, 10 predicted proteins | sample MGYA00511905_ERZ779681 | MGnify/ENA primary metagenome ERZ779681 (study PRJEB29588, sample SAMEA2144578) | human gut metagenome | biome: human gut; feature: human-associated habitat; material: faeces | place: Denmark | collected 2008/2010 ... | reverse complement strand
CAGATACCGTGCTGCAGGCAGTCGTGCGTGGACACGTTACAGAGGAAAATCACTGGACGATAGAGAGCGAAGCAAAGACGATGATGACGAGGCTTGGCATCACGGATTTTGAAGAGACATGCGGACACTTATCCGGAGGACAGCGAAAAAGACTGGCACTTGTGTCTGCGCTGCTTGCAAAAGCAGATATATTGCTTTTAGATGAGCCGACAAACCATCTGGACAGCGAGATGTCAACCTGGTTGGAGAGCGAGCTGCGCGCATACAAAGGCTCGATTATCATGGTAACACACGATCGCTATTTCCTTGACAGCGTAGCGAACCGGATCATCGAGGTAGATAAGGGAAAAATCTACTCGTATGCTACAAACTATTCTGGGTTTCTGGAGGGAAAGACACTTCGCGAGGACATCTTAGATGCACAGGAACGGAAGCGGCAGTCGATTCTCCGCGTGGAACTCGAATGGGTGAAGCGTGGCGCCAGAGCACGTTCAACCAAGCAGAAGGCTAGGCTGGAACGTTACGAGGAGATGAAAGGAAAAACCGCTCCGGTGAAAGATGCACAGGTGGAGATTGGTTCCGTTTCTTCGCGTCTTGGACGGACAACGGTAGAGCTTGACCATATTGAAAAAAGCTTTGGCGACCAGACAATCATCCATGACTTTACATACCATTTTCTAAAAGATGACCGGATTGGAATCGTCGGTCGAAATGGCTGTGGCAAAAGTACACTGCTTAAGATCATGCAGGGAATGTTAGAACCGGACAGTGGAAGCGTTGTGATTGGCCCGACAGTGAAGATTGGATATTTTGCGCAGGAGATCCAGCTTGGCAAGGATATGGATCCGAATCAGCGTGTGATTGATTATATCCGCGACGTGGCGGAATATGTAGAGACAGACGAGGGTAAGATTACTGCGGCAAGACTGTTGGAGCGGTTCTTGTTCCGCGGGGAAGACCAGTATGGTCTGATTGGAAAATTATCGGGAGGCGAGCGCAGACGCTTGTATCTGTGTAAGGTTTTGATGTCCGCACCGAATGTTCTTATATTGGATGAGCCGACGAATGATCTGGATATCACGACATTAACGATTTTAGAAGACTATCTGGATTCTTTTCGGGGAATTGTCGTTGCAGTCAGTCATGACCGGTATTTCTTAGACCGTGTGGTACGCCGGATTTTCGCATTCCGCCCGGATGGAACACTCTGGCAGAGTGAGGGCGGTTATATCGATTATGAGACGCGTGTGATGTATGAAAAAGAGAATGTAGAAGCTGGAAGCCGGACAGATAAAAAAAAGGAAATACAGGATGGAGAATACGAAAAATCCGGGAACAGGAAAGAAAAAACTCGTGCGAAAAAATTGAAGCTTTCTTATCAAGAGCAACGGGAATATGATACGATTGAGGATGATATTGCTGTATTGGAGACAAAGATTGCGGATACGAAATTGGCAATGGAAAAAAACGCCAGCAATTCGTCCGAGCTGCAGCGACTCTACGAAGAGCAGAGGCAGCTCGAGCAGGATCTGGCAGAAAAGATGGATCGTTGGATGTATCTCGAAGATCTGGTCAGCCGGATTCAAAATCAGAATTAAATAATCGTTCGGGAGTCACTTATTTGTGCTCCCGTTTTTCTTCACTGGAATCATAATCCGGGGATTCGCAGTTTGTATGTAAATCCCGGTAACGTTTCGGTGTCAGGCCATACAATTCCTGGAAAGAACTGGTAAAATGGCTCTGTGATGAAAAATTCAAGTACTCTGAAATCTCAGAGATAGAATAAGTGGAATATTCCAACAGGTGTGCGGCACTTTTCAGGCGTTCGGTCTTGATATAAGCGGAGATGGAAATATTCATTTCTTTTTTGAACAGACGCGAAAGATACGTCGGATTCATGTTCAGATACTCTGCAATCATATTCAACCGCAATTCCTGTTGCAGATTGGCGTGAATATAATCAATACATTTGACAATCTGCTTAGAATAGATGCCTTTGCTCCGGTTTTCCTGCATTGCTTTTGTGTAACTCATGATCATCTCAGTCTGGAGATTGTCAATCTCGTCCAGCTTTTTGCAGACATCCATACGTTGGATAAAAATATCGCTCATGCTATAGGCAACCTCGCGGGAAAGTCCATACTGGGCACAGAACCGGCTGACCATGGCTGCCAGTATGACAAAATGGTATTTTGCATTTTGCACCGGGTCAGCAGACAACACGCCATTGCGGTCTGCACCAGTTGTATAATGTTTGTTGTCTTCGTATTCTTTGTGACGGGCAAGTACTTCGTCCATGTTGCCATGTGCGATGGCTTTGTATATTCCGAATTCCTTCTCATAATCTAAATGGCGGCTTTGATCCTGCTGCTGCATGAAGAGCTGCATGTTTACTTCTTTTTCGATATTCATAGAAAACTCCTTTTTCTAGTTGGTTAAACTGATTTTTTAAAGTATATCATAACTTTGAAAAAAAAGACATATATTTGATAGATTTTTACAAAAAAAGTCAGTATTATACAACTATAGACTTCAAGAAATACATTCCTACAAAAGATAATTCGTGTAGAGACGAATCGACAAAAGAGGAAGGAAGTCTTATGAGATTGGTATAAAGCATGAGAGTGCTTTATATATATAGAATCCCCCCAAGATTCATATTAGTGTCACAAGACACACATTTCTCCTTCGCGTTATTTGATAACGCAGCTGGCGGTCAACTATCCCCAAGTTGGCCGCTTTTGCTTTTTATTATTTCTAAGTGAAGGCCCCCATAAAAATTAATTATTATGAAAATCAATTACAATCCTTGGATATTTCATCTGCAATCCTGCTGATGATGGAAACAACTCGATCCTGGTCGATTGTAGAATATTGTTCATAAGCATGGTAACAACCTTGGACCAAAATCGTAATCAAGATATTTGCACGGAGATCAGTGCGATAATTCGGACATTTTTCGTAAAGTGCGTTTTTGAGTGACTTTTCTAATCCTTCTGTAAGTGCGCTTACGCGGGAGCCAGAGAATACAACGCGGAAGTTGTGTCCCTGTTCAATTGCTTTTTGAAAGAGCTGATGGGTGACTTCCCCCGTATGAATCAGAATGTCTTCCGGGTATGGAAGATTGGAAAGCATCTCATCAATCATGGATGATTCAATCCGTTCTGACAAGTCGTAGAGATCCCTGTAGTGCAGGTAAAATGTCTGTTTGCTGATCTGGGCGTGTTCACAGAGCTCTTTGACTGTGATTTTTTCAAGAGGATATTTTTCACGGAGTGTGATAAATGCATTGAAAATATTCTGTCTTGTTTTTTGTATTCTAAGATCCATAAGTCTGAGTCCTCCGTTTTGCGATAGATATATGGATTGACGAATTGAAAAAAACGTCAATTACTTTACGACTATCCAAAATTATACAGGAGAGAAAGGGATATCGTCAAGCATGAAATAAAGGAAAACAGTACAAAAACTTTTAGGTAGTTTTATATGAAAAATATAGAAAAAACTGACAGAAAAAATATGTAAGAGGTTTCATTTTGCGCGTTTTTTTGTTATGATGAAAAATGATATTTACAGGAGATAGTATAAAATGACAAAAAAACAACGGGCGGGTATAATTATAGAACGTTTGCGGGAAGAATATCCGGATGCAGCGTGTACATTGGAATATGATGCGGCATGGAAACTTCTGGTTGAGGTGCGGTTAGCAGCACAGTGTACCGATGCCAGAGTGAATGTAGTCGTGCAGGATTTATATGCGAAATACCCGGATGTGGCTTCGTTGGCGGTTGCAGCCCCTGCAGAAGTAGAGGCAATCGTGCGGCCATGTGGGCTTGGACGAAGCAAGGCAAAGGATATCTGTGCATGTATGAAGGTGTTGCATGATAAATATCAGGACAAGGTTCCGGACGATTTTGACGCGCTGCTTTCTCTTCCGGGGGTTGGACGGAAAAGCGCGAATCTGATTATGGGAGATGTATTTGGAAAACCCGCAATCGTGACGGATACGCATTGCATCCGGTTAGTGAACCGGATGGGGCTTGTGGATGGTGAGAAGGATCCGAAGAAGGTTGAGATGGCGTTATGGAAAATCATTCCACCTGATGAAGGAAGTGATTTCTGCCACCGGCTGGTTTATCATGGCAGAGAAGTATGCAGTGCGAGAACAAAACCACATTGCGACGCTGTCTGCAGGATATATGCAAAAAATGTGGTGTGAAATAGACAGGAGGCTATCAATGGCGGTTCAGTATAGAGAGTTTAAGTTTTATTCGGATGCGGACAAACTGGAGATTCAGGCAATGTCGGTTGCACCGGAGGGAAAAATCGTTGGTGTTGTGCAAATCTTGCACGGGATGTGTGAACATAAGGAACGGTATTATGATTTTATGAAATATCTGGCAGAACGAGGGTATTTGTGTGTGATTCATGATCATCGTGGGCATGGCGGAAGTGTCGTCACAGATGCAGATCTTGGATATTTCTATGATGCAGGGTATATGGGACTTGTGGAGGATGCACATCAGGTGACAGAGCTGATTCGTGCATTGGCACCCAATGTTCCGTTCGTCCTGATTGGACATAGCATGGGGTCTCTGGTTGCCCGCTGCTATCTGAAAAAATATGATGATGAAATAGATAAAGTAGTACTTCTTGGCAGTCCATCTATGCGGAAGGGAACTAGAATCGGAAATCGAATTGTGCGTATCTTAAGTGGAATCAAGGGATGCAGAAAACATTCTAAAATCATGGATTATTTTATGGTACATTCAAGCTATGAGAAAAGATTTAAGAAGGAAAAACTGCCGAATGCGTGGATTAATTCCGACAAAAACATGGTGAAAAAATACAATGCTGACCGGTATTGCCATTTTACTTTTACATTGGATGGATATGAAAATTTGATTCATCTTTTGCAGGAAACGTACAATCCGGAAGGATATGAGATGCACAATCCGGAATTGCCGATCAAGTTTTTTTCAGGTAAAGATGATCCTTGCGCAATCAGTCCAAGCGATTTTGGAAAGTCGATTCATTTTATGAAAGAGCTTGGATATACAAATGTTTTGGGCGCGATGTACAAGGGAATGCGGCATGAAATCCTGAATGAAAAAGGAAAAAAACGGGTATACCAGGATATATATGATTTTATAAAGACGAAGTAAACGTCTGAGCACAGAAGGAAGCTGGACAGAGGGTGTGGATATATGAAAGTCAGAATGACAGTGGAACAACCAAATCGGGAAGTGTTTATTGAACGAGTGATAGCAAAATATCATTTTTCGCTGGAGAATGCGGACACACTTCTTTCTGTCTATGACAAAGTACGCTCCTATATGGCGCCTTATGCTGCATACCGCATCAACAACCATATGCGCGGGGTGGCTTTGATTGATGATCATCCATCTGCGATTGTAGCGATGACGCTCGGAGAAGGCGTAGACCGGCTGCAAGAGTATTATGATCGGGAGCATGCGTTGGAAGAAAGCTATATGGTGGAATGTATTGCAAATGAACTTTTGCTGTTGATGTATGCGGAGTTTAACCGGAGTTATCCAAAGTTTCACCGGAGATATGTAAAACGGTATGTGTTTGTCGGTGACGAAATTCCGTTGGATTCGATGTGTGGGCTGCTGGAAGAAATCTATGGAAAACCGGACAAAAAATCAGGAAATTCGGCAGAAGGACAGGAACCTATGGCGCAGGGACTGCAGGCAGAAAGTCAGATTATTGCCAATGCATATGGTGTTCTGTCTCCGTCCAAGAGTGTTGTCTTTTTTGCGATACTTTCAGAAAATCCAGGAACACAATGCCAGGGAATCTGCATGAATTGCGGAAACCTGGAATGTGAAAATCGGATGCAGGAGAAAAGGCAGCTTCAAAATCGTGTGGAACCGCCGGAGCTTGCAAGTACGATGGAAGAAAAACAACAATTAAATTACGGATATCAGAGAATTTTTGGACAAAAGTGAGGAACGGGTATTGGAGAGACAGGAGAAACGCTATATTATGGCGCTTGACGCCGGTACAACGAGCAACCGCTGTATCTTATTTGATAAGAACGGGACGATCGTGAGTATGGCGCAGAAAGAATTTACACAGATATTTCCGAGGCCTGGCTGGGTGGAGCATGATGCAAACGAGATCTGGTCGACGCAGCTTGGTGTGGCGGTGGAAGCAATGTCTAAGATCAATGTGACAGCGGAGGATATCGCGGCAATCGGAATTACGAACCAGCGGGAGACAACGATTATCTGGGATAAGAAGACCGGACAGCCAATCTGCAATGCGATTGTCTGGCAGTGCCGGAGAACCGCGGAATATTGTGAGAAATTGCTCGGTCAGACGATGACGGATGCAGAAGGAAATGTGCTTCCGATTAAGGATTTGATCCAGCAAAAAACAGGTTTGATCGTAGATCCGTATTTCTCCGCGACAAAGGTAAAATGGGTGTTAGACCACGTGCCGCAGGCAAGAAAACGGGCAGAAGCCGGAGAGCTGTTATTTGGAACAGTTGAGACATGGCTTATCTGGAAGCTCACCGGAGGTGCGGTACATGTGACGGATTATTCCAATGCGTCACGAACGATGATGTTCAACATCCATACGCTTCAGTGGGATGCCGATATCTTAAAGCTGCTTGATATTCCGGAATGCATGCTGCCAAAGGTGCGTTCGAACAGCGAGGTTTATGGTTATACATGTACGAATCTGTTAGGCGGCGAGATTCCGATTGCGGGTGCCGCGGGCGATCAGCAGGCAGCGCTGTTTGGACAGAATTGTTTTCAGGCAGGTGACGCGAAGAATACATATGGAACCGGTTGTTTCCTTCTGATGAATACCGGTGCGACACCGATCCTTTCTAAGCACGGGCTTGTTACGACGATCGGCTGGGGCAGAGAAGGAAAGATCAATTACGCGCTCGAAGGTTCAATCTTCGTTGCAGGCGCTGCGATACAGTGGCTGCGTGATGAGATGGAATTTATCCGGGATGCGGCACAGAGTGAGGAACTTGCCACACAGGTAGATGATACGGCAGGGTGTTATGTTGTTCCGGCATTTACCGGGCTTGGCGCTCCGTATTGGGACAGTTACGCACGTGGTACGATCGTGGGATTGACACGCGGTGTGAATAAAAAACATATCGTGCGTGCAACGCTTGATTCCATTGCCTATCAGGTGGCGGATGTGCTAGCGGCGATGAATCAGGATTCCGGGATTCACCTGCAATCGCCGAATGTGGATGGCGGAGCCAGTGCGAACAACTATCTGATGCAGACGCAGGCAGATATCATACAGGTTCCGGTCAGGCGTCCGGTATGTGTGGAGTCGACGGCGCTCGGAGCGGCATATCTGGCGGGACTGGCTGTTTCTTATTGGAAGGATATGGACGAGATCCGAAGTAACGCACAGACCGAGCGGATATTTGAACCACAGATAACCGAAGAAGAGAAGAATGAGCGTGTGCGCGGCTGGGAAAAAGCCGTGCGGACATCATTTGACTGGGCTAAAGGAGAGTAGACAGACATGAATCCAATGAATGTAATGAAAGCAAAAGGGCTGTTGACGCAGTTTACAACGAATCATCCGAAGCTTCCGGCATTTTTCAAGGCGGCATCGTCGCAGATCGGCGAGGGTTCGATCATTGAGATCAGTGTGACAACGGCAGAAGGGAAGAATCTCTGTACGAACATGAAGGTGAGACCGGAAGATATGCAGCTTGTTGAAGAGTTGAAGAATCTTTCAAAGTAAAAATAAACGATAGGAGGAACGCGCGATATGGAAGAAAACATAAAAGAAGCAATGACTGCGGCACATGATAATATGCAGGAGAAGATGCAGGAAAAGGTCGCAGAGGTAAAAAACACGCTGGATAGTCTGGAGGGAACGAGCCGGGCAAACCGGTTCACGGTAACCGGGTATACGATTTATAATGCAGTTTTGCTGGTATGCTATCTTGCGGAGGTAATCAAGGGCAGCCGGACAGGCGGATATTTCGCAATCTTCGCAGCCCTTTCCATCCTGCCGCTCGCTGCAATCTGGATCGAATATAAGCGGAATTCGGCGAGTGAAAATCTGAAACGGATTTTGATTTATTCATATGCAGTATTTTACACCTTTACGATATTTACAACCGTGTCTCCGGTTGCGTTTGTGTATGGTGCACTTGTTAGTTTGTTCGTCATTGTATATGGAGAGAAACGATTGAGCTTTGGCGCAGCGGGAGGAATCTTCCTCCTTAACCTGATTCATGTGATTTATATGGCAGCAAATGGCATGATAACGCCGCAGGATCTTCCGAATGTTGAAATCCGGATCGGGTTTACATTGTTGTTCGCGTTGTTTATAGTGATGGCGACAAATGTTATCATCTCGAACAATGAAGCGAAGATGAAGGCTATCACACAGGAGAAGGAGTCTGTATCTGCAATGTTAGAGCAGATACTGGAAATCTCTGAGAATATGATCGGAGATATTCTGACAGTTTCGGAGAAGATGACAACGCTGGAGGATTCGGTTACAAAGACAAAGGCATCCATGGAAGAAGTAACAAATGGAACGAACGATACCGCAGATTCGGTACAGTCCCAGCTTCTTAAGACAGAAGAAATCCAGCAGGTAATCGAGCGTGTGGAACATGTATCCGATACGATCGAGAGCGATATGGATGAGGCGAGCGAGGAGGTTGCGCAGGGTAAGAATAAGATTGACGAACTGATCTCACAGGTGGAGACAAGCGATGAGGCGAGCAAGAAGGTGGCAACGGAGCTTGACAAGCTGACAGCGTATGCAAGCCAGATGCAGGGAATCGTCGATATCATCGGGAACATCACCGATCAGACAAGCCTTCTTTCCTTGAATGCAAGTATCGAGGCAGCAAGAGTCGGCGAAGCAGGTAAGGGCTTTGCAGTCGTTGCATCTGAGATTTCTGCTCTTGCAGACCAGACCCAGGAAGCGACGGTCAACATCGCTGAACTGATTGGAAATATTTCAGAGGAACTGACAGAGGTTGTAAATGTTGTCAGCTACCTGATTGATAACAATAAATTACAGAGCATCGCAGCGACTGATACTGCATCCAGCTTCGAGACGATTGCAAGCCGGACACAGGATATCCATCAGTTGACAGGGGAGCTGACCGGGTTGGTATCTTCTCTGGCACAGTCGAATGAGGCAATCGTGGATAGTATCCAGACAATCTCGGCAGCAACCGAGGAAGTGACAGCACATTCAAGCGTAACACTTGAGAGCAGCGAGGAGAACAGCTCGATTGTTGTAGAGGTTGGTGATATCGTCGGAGAATTGCAGGCACTTGCAGAACGTCTGAGTGCATTAAGCTAACATGGTTTTGACAAAGGAAAAATAACTGAAAAAAGGTTATTGACATTTTTTCTGAAGTAGAGTAGTATGAGCCTATCAAAAATGAATAGTGACACGAAACCAATGATGTGGAGATAACGTTACATCGTGCACGTACAGAGAATCCGGGAGGCTGAGAACCGGGTCGGACGCAGGGTAGCAAATGGACCACGGAGGGCATAGTCAAAGGAGCATCCGCTCTGAGTATTCTATGACGTTCGCATACGTTAGTTGCAGGGAATATGATAGTATTCTGAAAGAGCATGGGAGGAAACTTTCATGAAACAAGGTGGCACCGCGGGAATTCCGTCCTTGACAAAAGTATATTTTGTCAAGGACTTTTTTATTGCAATGAATAAATTATTGGAACCATGTCACGAAGAAAGGAGTTTGGAGATGATCAGACCAACATTAGAAGAAGCGATGCAGTATCAGAAGGATTATAAGGTTGTTCCGGTGTTAAAGGAAATCTATTCCGATATCCGCACACCGATGCAGGTGCTGAAGATACTGAAAAAGGCAAGCAGACATTGCTATATGTTAGAGAGTGTGGAGAACCAGGAGAACTGGGGACGCTATACATTTCTTGGTTATAAGCCAAAGCTTTGCGTGACATGCATGAACGGAACGCTGAAAGTCACCGATGTGAACGGAACGGTAATCCGCGAGGAACTGGTACAGCATCCGGAAGCCTGTATCAATGAAATCCTTGCAGATTACAAGAGTCCGAAGATTGAGGGATTCCCGACATTCACCGGCGGACTGGTTGGGTATTTTGCATATGATTACATCAAATACAGTGAACCGAAGCTGAATCTGAATGCGGAAGATGAGGAAGGGTTTAACGATGTAGATCTGATGCTGTTCGATAAGGTGATTGCATTTGACAATGTGAAGCAGAAGCTGCTCATTATCGCGAATGCGAAGACGGATAACCTGACGGAGAATTACATCCATGCGGTGGAAGAAATATCCGAGATCATTGAACTGATCAAACATGGCGAGGAAGCAGAGATAGAACTGGCGAAGATGACATCCGAATACCGCAAGCTGTTCGATCAGGAAGCCTTCTGCAACATGGTGGAGAAAGCGAAGAATTATATCTACGAAGGAGATATCTTCCAGGTTGTATTATCGAACCGGTTGGAGGCAGATTTCTCCGGAAGCCTTCTGAATACTTACCGCGTACTTCGTACCATCAATCCATCGCCATATATGTTCTATTTCAGCGGCGACGACATCGAGGTAGCGGGGGCTTCCCCGGAGACCTTGGTGAAGTTGGATAATGGTGTGTTACATACCTTCCCATTGGCGGGAACCAGACCAAGAGGAAAGACGAAGGAAGAAGATCTTCGAAACGAAGAGGAACTTTTAGCAGACGAGAAAGAGCGTTCCGAACATAACATGCTTGTTGATCTCGGAAGAAATGATATCGGCAAGATCAGCAGGTTCGGAAGCGTGGAAGTGGAGAAATACATGAGCATCGAGCGGTATTCGCATGTGATGCATATCGGTTCTACGGTACGCGGGGAACTGCGTGACGACTGCACCGTGACAGATGCGGTCGATGCGATCCTCCCGGCAGGAACCTTGTCCGGCGCACCGAAGATTCGTGCCTGTGAGATAATCAATGAACTCGAGAACAACAAACGCGGCATCTACGGTGGAGCAATCGGTTATATTGATTTTACCGGAAACTTAGATACCTGTATTGCAATCCGGATTGCATATAAGAAGAACGGAAAGGTATTCGTACGAAGCGGAGCCGGAATCGTGGCAGACAGTGTACCGGAGAACGAATATCAGGAATGTATCAACAAGGCAAAGGCTGTGATGAAAGCAATCGAGATCTCACAGGAAATGACAGACTAAGAAAGGAGATGGCAGCATGATATTACTGATTGATAATTATGATAGTTTCTCTTACAACTTGTATCAGCTTATCGGAATGATCCGGCCGGACATCAGGGTCATAAGAAACGATGAGATGACGATCGCGGAGATTGAAGCATTGGCACCGGATCACATTATCGTATCACCGGGACCGGGCAGACCGAAGGATGCCGGAATCTGTGAGGAAGTCATTGATTACTTCAAAGGGAAGATTCCAATCTTCGGGGTGTGTCTCGGACATCAGGCAATCTGCGAGACATTTGGCGGCGAAATCGGATATGCGAAGAAGCTGATGCACGGAAAGATGTCTATCGTTGATCTCGACACCGACAGCGCCATCTTCAAAGGGATGGAACCCAAATTACAGGCAGCCAGATATCATTCACTTGCCGCGGAGGAAGACAAGCTTCCGGCGGAGCTGAAGGTAATCGCCCGCTCGGAGGATGGCGAGATCATGGCAGTGGAGCACCGGAACTACCCGGTATACGGCGTACAGTTCCACCCGGAGTCAATCCTGACCCCCGATGGAAGGAAAATTATGGAGCAGTTTTTGGGTATGAAATAAGGAGGACAAAGCGATGATAAAAGAAGCGATCAGCAAAGCAATGAATAAAGAGAATCTGACAAGAGAGGAAGCCCTTCAGGTTATGAAGGAGATCATGAGCGGCGAGGCAGAACAGTCACAGGTCGCAGCATTTCTGGTAGCCCTGCATATGAAAGGAGAGACAGCTGAAGAGATATCTGCCTGTGCCGAAGGTATGCGCAGTTTCGCAACGAAGCTTGACCGTGGCGATATGGATGTGATTGATATCGTCGGAACCGGAGGAGACCGTTCGAATACATTTAATATTTCGACTACTGCAGCAATCGTAACTGCAGCGGCAGGTGTGGCAGTTGCCAAGCACG
>ERZ779681.599-NODE-599-length-12279-cov-5.87533_pt1 | contig 12279 bp, 3 predicted proteins | sample MGYA00511905_ERZ779681 | MGnify/ENA primary metagenome ERZ779681 (study PRJEB29588, sample SAMEA2144578) | human gut metagenome | biome: human gut; feature: human-associated habitat; material: faeces | place: Denmark | collected 2008/2010 ... | reverse complement strand
TACAAAGGGTCAGTCAATGGCATATATCAATGGCAGCTGGACAAAGGTAGAGAAGAAGGCAGATGATATCAAGATTACTTTTTCAGCCGATACGGTTTCGGCAAAGGTTGGAAGTGAAGTTAAGCTAACAGCGCAGGCAAGTGGAGGAAGTGGTAATTATACTTATAAGTTCATTGTAAGTGACAATAGTGGAAATTGGTATAAAATAAGAGATTACGCAAGAAGTAATACATGTACATGGAGACCAGGGGCAGCGGGAAATAAAACCTTGTATGTTGATGTAAAAGATAGTGCAGGTGCATATAAACGAGCAGCATTACCAATAGAAGTAAAAAAAGTCAATGAAAAATTAAGTGTAAAGCTTGCTGAATCACCATCGGGAACAGCAAAAGTTGGAAGTGAAGTTAAGCTAACAGCGCAGGCAAGTGGAGGAAGTGGTAATTACACTTATAAGTTTATTTTAAGTGACAATAACGGAAATTGGTATAAAATAAGAGATTACGCAAAAAGTAATACATGTACATGGAGACCGGGAGCAGCAGGAAGTAAAACCTTGTATGTCGATGTAAAAGATAGTGAAGGAGCATATCAGAGAGTAGAACTTCCAATACAGGTTACAAAACAGACTGAAAAATTAAGTGTAAAGCTTGCTGCATCACCATCGGGAACAGCAAAAGTTGGAAGTGAAGTTAAGCTAACAGCGCAGGCAAGTGGTGGAAGTGGTAATTATACTTATAAGTTCATTGTAAGTGACAATAACGGAAATTGGTATAAAATAAGAGATTACGCAAAAGCTAATACAAGTACATGGATACCGGGAGCGGCAGGAAATAAGACGTTATATGTTGATGTAAAAGATAGTGCAGGTGCATATCAGAGAGTAGAGCTTCCAATACAGGTTACAAAACAGGCTGAAAAATTAAGTGTTAAGTTAACCGCATCACCATCGAAAACTGTAAAAGTTGGAAGTGAAGTTAAGTTAACAGCGCAGGCAACCGGAGGAAGTGGAAGCTATTTATATGATTTTCTAGTTTGCAGTCCGGATAATAATTGGTATAGGCTCCGTGATTATGAGAAAACCGGCACTTATCTATGGGTGCCAAAGACAGTGGGTAATACAATGTTATATGTAGATGCTGTAGATGGCGAGGGAAATTATAGGCGTGAATCATTGTCTATATTGGTAACAAAATAGGTGAAATAAATATATTAATACATAAAGTGAGGATGTTCATAGTATGAAGAAAAGAATATTTGCTTTGATATTGTGTGCTTCTCTTATGACAGGAGAAATGACATTTTGGCAAGCTCCTGTGGTTAAAGCAGAGACAGTATCAGGCAGTGAAAGTAAAGATAGCAAAGTAGCTGTTAAAAAGGTAGCAACTCAGAATCCGACAAGTCCGGCTGGTGTTATTTATGCAAATAGCCGTGATGATTTTAGAGATGAATCAATTTATTTCGTGATGACAACACGCTTTTATGATGGAGATTCAGAGAATAATGTTCAATGTTGGGATGGTACACAGTATGATGATCCTGACGATCCGGAATGGAGAGGTGATTTCAAGGGCCTTGCAGAGAAACTGGATTATATTAAAGCACTTGGATTTACAGCAATATGGATTACACCTGTTGTAGAGAATTGTAGTGGATATGATTATCATGGATACCATGCTCTGAATTTCTCTAAAGTGGATCCAAGATATGAATCAAGCGACTTTACATATCAGGATTTTATTAATGCAGCACATGCAAAAGGATTAAAGGTAATTCAGGATGTAGTATTTAACCATACCGGAAATTTTGGAGAAACAAATCTTTTTCCTATGATTGAGAAACAGGGAGATTTAAGCAGTTCAGATTGTATGAAGCTGCTTCCTAATAGTGGGCTTCCAACAGATTATAATCAATTGCTTCCGGCAAGGCAGTATGATGCGCGTATAGAGAAAATGAAAAGTGAGACAGGTGATCCTGAACATATTTATCATCATGAGAAAAGTCTCGGCTGGGAGGAATATAGCTGCCAGACAGCTCAGATTGCCGGAGATTGTGTGGATTTGAATACGGAGAATCCAAAGGTTTATAAGTACTTACAGGATGCATATAACAGTTATATTGATATGGGAGTAGATGCATTCCGTGTTGATACTGCAAAGCATATTTCAAGATTAACATTTAATAATGCACTTATACAGCCATTTTATGATGAGGCAGAGAAGAATGGAAATGATAGTTTCTATATGTTTGGAGAAGTGTGCACTCGCGATCGTGATGTGTGGAACAAAGGTGTGCCTCCTCTTTCGGCTCCATTCTATACATGGAAAGAATCTAAGGATTACGCATGGAGTGATACAGATAGAACCGTAAATGAACAGTCAACTTTAGACAACTTTAATGATAATAAAGATATAGAAGCCCAGCCTACAAGTGATAATGCATTCTTGAACGGTAATGATTATCATACACCGGATTATAGTAAAAATTCTAAATTTGGCGTTATTGATTTTCCAATGCATTGGAATTTTGAAAATGCAGGAAGTGCGTACGGCATTGCTTTAAGTGGAGACAAGTGGTATAACGATGCAACATGGAACGTTACATATGTTGATTCGCATGATTATGCACCTGATCAGGCTCCATCAAATCAACGTTTTGCCGGCTCACAGGATACATGGGCAGAGAATTTGAGCCTTATGTTTACATTCCGTGGTATTCCTTGTATTTATTACGGATCAGAGGTGGAATTCCAAAAAGGAAAGATGATAGATGTAGGTCCTAACGATGCATTAAGTAATACAGGCCGTGCGTATTTTGGAGATAATATTGAAGGTGAAGTAACAACAACTGACTTTGGTGAGTATTTTGGTGCAACAGGAACAATGAAAAAATCTTTGAATTATCCGTTATCAAAGCATATTCAGAGATTAAACCGTATACGTCAGGCAGTACCGGCTCTTAGAAAGGGTCAGTATTCAACATCAAATATTGATGGAAATATGGCATTTAAGAGAAGATACACAGATGATAAAACGGACAGCTTTGCACTTGTCACAATAAGCAATTCTGCAACTTTTAATAACATCCCGAATGGTACATATGTGGATTGCATTACCGGAGATACAAAAAATGTTACTAATGGAAGCCTTACAGCTGAGTGTTCGGGAAAGGGCAATTTAAGAGTATATGTATTGAATACTGCTAAGACACAGGCACCGGGTAAGGTTGGTACAGATGGTAAATATCTTTACAATGCAACATCTGTTGAAGATGCACAGGAGCAGAGCGTTTATTTTAAAAATACACAAAACTGGAATAATGTAACAGCTAATTTATATGATGATAATGGTGCTTTGGTGCAGAGTATTCCAATGTCGAAAGTAAAGGACGGAGTATACGCATGTACATACACAGGAAATAAAACAGGACTTAAGGTTGTATTTACAAATGGCTCAGGCTCAAGTGTAAAGGCTGAATTCAAAGATGGTGGATATTATGATACATCTGGTTATAAAGGACAGTATGAAGGGAACATAATTCAGGTACAGTCCGTAACTTTAGACCAGAAAGAAATTAATATGAACACTGGAGAAAAGAAGACGGTAAAGGCAACTGTTGCTCCGGAAAATGCAAAGTATAAAGGCTTGTCATGGAGTTCTTCAAATAAGGATGTTGCAACTGTTGAAAAAGGAATTATTACAGCTGAAGGAGCGGGAACCGCTGTAATTAAAGCGCAAGCGAGAAATGGAGTAGAAGCGTCAGTAAAAGTAACTGTAAAAGAAGTGCCATATGATTATGAAAAAGTTGCAGATGGAAAATTAGCTATTTATTTTAAGAAACCATCTGGATGGGGAAGCTCTGTTAACTGTTATGCATATAATACTACAAATGGAACTAATAATAAGCTTACAGGGGAATGGCCTGGTACAGCTATGGAAAAGCTTCCAAATGGAGTATATAGATGTGTGCTGGATGAAGCAACTGCTAAAAGTGGCAAGGTTCTCTTCAATTCAAATGGAGCTCAGGCACCGGCAAGTGGAGGCTTTGATATTAAATCATATGCTTTATATGATCAGAATGGATATTGTGAAACAATAGTTCCATCAGACAAAATAGTAACTAAATTAGATGTTAAATTTAATACAGATGTGATAGAAACAGCGAAAGTTGGAAAGAAAGTAAAATTAACAGCACAGGCAAGCGGAGGAAGTGGGGATTATACGTATAAATTCATTCTCACTGATAATAAAGGTAATTGGTACAAGATTAAGGATTATTCAAAAGATAATACAAGTACATGGACTCCGGGAGCTGTGGGCGACAAAACATTATATGTGGATGTAAAAGATAGTAAAGGCGCATATGTGAGAGTTGGACTTGCGATGAAGGTTACAACACTCAATGTCAATTTTACTGTATCACCTGAGAAGACAGCAGAAGTTGGAAGTGAAGTAAAATTAACAGCACAGGCAAGTGGTGGAAGTGGAGATTATACATATAAATTCATTCTTACTGATAATAAAGGTAATTGGTATAAGATAAAAGACTATTCCAAGGATAATACAGGTACATGGATTCCGGGAGCTGTGGGTAACAAAACATTGTATGTAGATGTAAAGGATAGTGAAGGAACTTATAAAAGAGTGGAACTTCCAATTGAGATTACAAAAAAGACTGAAAAATTGAGGGTAAAATTTACATCTAAGTCCGATGGTACTGCAAAATTAGGAGATAAAGTGAAACTAACAGCACAGGCGACAGGCGGAACTGGAAATTATTTTTATGAGTTTGTAGTATGTAATCCGGATAATAATTGGTATAGGATTCGAGGATATGAGAAAGATAACTCATGTTTCTGGACTCCTAAAATGGTAGGAAAAACAATGCTGTATGTGGATGCAGTAGACAGTAATGGAAATTATTGGAGAAACCTTTTGTCTGTAAATGTTCAATAAAATGTATTATATTCATAATGGAAGATATATTGAGCAGTAATAAATATAAAAATATGATTATTTTACATTTTGAGTGTAAAATACAATTGTAAAAAAAGAGTGTAAATAAAGTGTGTAAGTTACCATTAGCAAAAACTTACACACTTTATTTTTTATAAGGGGCAATTTTATGAATTTTAACTAATGAGTTATACATGAATTTATCTATCTTTTTTGTACATAAAGTGGTAAAATGAACTAGTACCATAGTGTTAGATAAAATGTATAATAACTAAATCAATAATAGTATATCATTTTTGATTAAAAGTGGTAAACTATATTAGTGCTATAGGACTAAGAAGATTAGTTTAATATTTTAAGTTAGGAGATTTAACATATGAAGAAAAAGGTAGTGGCTGCTTTACTGGCAGCACAAATGGTTGTTACATTGTGCCATACATCCTCTGTATTTGCGACAACAGTTGATGATACTGCAACTGTACAGGAAGTGGAAACAGTCGATGATTCACAGGAGCTTTATGGTGCAGAAACACCTACTCCGGAGTCGGATTTTACATGGGATGGAAATAAAATCACAAAGTATAATGGCACGAGAGAAAATGTTGTGCTTCCTTCAAGAACCACAGCTATAGGTGACTCGGCATTCAAAAATTGCACCGGCTTAAAGTCAGTGACTATTCCGGACAAGGTCACATCCATTGGAAGATATGCTTTTCAGGGATGTACAGGCATTACAAGTATAGTTATACCATCACGAGTTGATACTATAGGATACGGTGCGTTTATAGATTGTACGGAATTGAGCAACTTCGAAATAAAGAGCAGCGTGTTACAGCATACAGGTCAGTATGGTGATGGAAATATATTTACGGGATGTAAAAATCTTAAAACTGTAAAGCTGACTGGAAAAATGAAATATATTCCTGATACCATGTTTGATGGTGCAGACTATCTAGAGTCTATAGTGATTCCGGATTCAGTGACATCAATAAAAGATAAATCATTCAGGGGTTGTAAGTCTTTGAAGCAGGTTAGCATACCAAAATCTGTCACTTCAATTGGCGAATATGCGTTCAAAGATTGTACAGCATTACAGTCGATTTCATTGCCTGAGAATTTGACAACAATTGGAAATTGGACTTTTTCAGGCTGTTCAGTTTTGAACAATCTGGTCATTCCATCAAGAGTGAAGAGTATAGGCTGCTATGCATTTAGTGGCTGTACATCTCTTTCAAATCTGGAAATAAAAAGTGGCATATTGGAAAATACAGGGTATTATGGGGATGGCTATCTATTTAATGACTGCATCAAATTGAAGACTGTATCGCTTACGGGTGATTTAAAATCTATCCCGGGTGATATGTTCGAAGGTGCAGAATATCTTGAAACACTTAAAATCCCAAGCACTGTAACCACCATATCGAAATCTGCATTTAGTGGTTGTACCTCATTGCAGCAGATTACAATTCCGGAAGCAGTGACATCAATAGAGGAGAATGCATTTAGAAATTGTTCATCATTAACAAGCTTGGTTATTCCGTCAAAGGTGGAAAGTATCGGATATTATGCATTTGGTCATTGCGACAATCTTTGTGATGTGGAGATTAAGAGTGATAATTTAAAGAATATAGGTATATATGGTTCTACTTCAATCTTCGGGGACTGCATAAGTCTTGAAAAAGTAAGAATGACAGGTAAGCTGGAAAGTATACCGTCTAGTATGTTTAGGGATTCGCAATACATTCAGAGTGTTGAGCTTCCAAGTACCATAAAAGAGATATCAAGCAGTGCATTCGAGAATTGTTCGTCATTGAATCAGATTACAATACCGGAGAATGTGACAGCTATAGGAAGAGATGCATTTAATGGATGTAAAAGCCTTGAAGAAATTACTATTCCGGTCAATGTGGAAACACTGGGAAATGGAGCTTTTGCGAACTGTACTCTGTTAGAGAAAGTAACAGTACAGAATCCTGATATGAATTTTCATTTGAACTCTTATGAATCTGATTATAATCATTTTGGAAATGACGACTTTGTAAATATAATAGGCTATGGAGATTCTACAGCGAAGACTTTTGCTGATGAAAATGGTATTAGTTTTACAGAAAGCGAGAATGCAGAGGTGAAGTTTGATGGTGCTTCTGTCACATTAGCAGATACTATCGGGCTCAATTTCTACGTGAAGATGACTGCAGCTGACGTAAAGAACAGCAAAGCCTATATGAAATTCCAACTGGCTGATGGAACAGTCAAGAAAGTAAGCATAACTGACACAAAACAGTATTCAGAAGATAAAAACACAAGAGTATTTACCTGCACTATGCCGGCTGCAGAGATGTCTGATATCATCAAGGCACAGCTAATCATTCCGGAGGCAGATGGTACAGAAAAAGCAAGTGATACAATTACATATTCAGTAAAGAAGTACTGTCAGCATATTTTAAATAATTCTGATTCGTATGATGCAAATACTATAGCAGTCATTAAGAAGATATTGAATTATGGTTCATACAGCCAGCAGTATTTCAGCTACAACATGGCAAATCTCGCAAACGATATGCTTGAGGATACTGAGAAAACTCTTACGAAGCAGGCTGATCTTATGAAAGCAAGCTCAACATTTCATGCGAATAATGTTAATGGTATCAAATATTTCGGTAAATCTCTGATACTTAGATCAAAAACAGACATGAGAATCTATTTTGAGCTTACAGACAGCACTAAGAAAATTTCTGATTATACATTCAAATGTGACGGAAAGGTATTAAAACCAGTTCAGAACGGCAGCAAATATTACGTGGATATTGCAGATATAACACCGGCAGAGTATGGCAAGGTATTTACAGTTACAGTATCAGGCAAGAACTTCGTTTCATCCAGTGTGTATGATTATTGCAGAAGTGCAGTAAGCTCAAGCACTACGGATGGTAAATTAAAGAATTTGAGTGTTTCTATGTATGAGCTTGGAACAACGGTTCAATAATATGGTTAATTGATTGCTCGGATGCTTTATATTGGTTTTATATCAGAAACAGCAGCTGTAATAAGTGCAAGTTACTATTGGATGAGAAAATCCGCTATACCGGGTACGGTATGGCGGATTTTTAGATTTATTTTAGATTTTTCTTTTATCTTGAGGAAAATGGTGGTATTCTAATATTAGTACTAAAGGGGTATTGCTTATGATGAGATTTGAAATTGGAGGATTGGAATATGAAATCAAAATTTATGTCTGTCATATTGATAGTGGTATTGTTTATCGCTTCTTATATGCCTGTTTCTGAAGTAACAGCAAATGAAAACGATAAGGTTGAAATTAAATCAATAAATTTATGGAATACATCTGCAGCAATTGCGTCTAATGGCGATTTATACTGTTGGGGATTTAACGGATATGGCGGTGTTGGAAATGGTACTACGAATGATCAGCATACCCCGGTAAAGGTTTTAGAAAATGTTAAAGAAACCGTTTTGGAAAATAATACTACAGCAGCTATAACAGAAGATGGTGACTTATATTGTTGGGGGGATAATAAATATGGACAAGTTGGAAATGGAGCAACAGACAATCAGTTAACACCGGTAAAGGTTTTAGAAAATGTAAAGGAGTTTTATTTAGATTATTATACGGCTGCCGCAATAACAGAGAATGGCGATTTATATTGCTGGGGCTTCAATTTAGGAGGGCAAATAGGAAACGGCTCTACTGTTAATCAGCTAACACCGGTAAAGGTCTTGAGTAATGTTCGTAAATTCTGTATTGATAGCCTTACATCGGCAGCAATAACAGAGAATGGCGATTTATATTGTTGGGGGTATAATGAATACGGAGAAGTTGGAAATGGAAGCACATGTAATCAGCTATCTCCGTTAAAGATACTAGATAATGTAAAACAAGTATGTTTTGGAGAGTTCTCATTTACAACAGCAGCAATAACTTTAAATGGTGATTTATACTTATGGGGATATAATGAATATGATGGGCTAAATAATATACTATTACCAGCAAAAATATTGGAAAATGTAAAAAAGTATTATACTTATGAGAGTACATATGGCGCAATAACAGAGAATGGAGATTTATATTGTTGGGGGAAAAATAGTTGGGGGCAAGCAGGAAGCGATACAGGGTATTATGTGGAAAAACCTATAAAAATATTGGAAAATGTTAAAGATGTGAACATAGATGATGTTAAATCAATAGCGTTAACTGAAAATGGTGATTTGTATTATTGGGGAGCTAAAGGGAATCCTAATATTCCTTCAGAAGATAATGATGACTATCAGACAATACCAGTAAAGGTGATGGATAATGTAAGAGAAGCTAAGGTTTTTTATCATACATTTGCAGCAATAACCACAAACGGAGATTTATATTGTTGGGGCTATAATACATCAGGTCAAACAGGAAATGGTAACTTCAAGCGACAGTATACTCCGTATAAAGTAACATTCCAAACAGAAGATAATTATTCCGGTGAACTGAAAGGCCTTTCACTAAGCCTGAGTGATGATATCGGACTTAACTTTATTATGCGTCTGTCAGATGCGTTACTGATAGATAAAGATAATACATATGTCAAATTTACACCTGAAGGAAGCAAAAAATCCACACGTGTATATCTTAAGGATGCAGACAAGGTAAATTACAACGGAACCGACTGTTATTCATTTAAATGCAGGGTTAATGCCGCAGAAATGACCAAAAAGGTAAACGCGGTGCTTCATTGCAATGACTGGACAGGACAGACTTATTCATATTCGGTTTATGACTATGCAAGTAAAATACTAGCTGAGCCGGAAAGCAGCGAATACAAGTCATCAGCACCACTTATAAAAGCAATGCTGAACTATGGCGGATATGCTCAGACTTACTTTAATGAAAAAACAGATGCTCTTGCCAATAAGGGATTGTATAATAAGACCAATGATCCTGTATTAACAACTAATACAACAGTTTCAAAAGACTATAATTATGCTGTATTCAACAACAATATTGGCGTTTCATTCATAGGCGGCAGTCTTGTCCTGAATTCCGGTACAGATTTGAAGCTGTATTATAGCATTAATGACCAAAATATGGCGAATAACATAAATGTGAGTGTAAATGGACAAAATGTTGCACCGGAGTATGATGGAAATATCATGTGTGTAAGAGTCCCCGATATTAGCATTTCATCGCTTGGTGATACATATAACGTTAAAATCAGCGTGAATGGAAAAGAGGTAAATCAGAAGTATAGCGCAATGACATATATGTATAAGGCACTAAATTCACAAAACTCTAATACAAAGCTGAATAATGTAGTAAAGGCGTTATATCTTTATAATGAAGCAGCGAAGCAGTATTCGATGGGAAATTGAATAATAGCACTATGAGATAGAGGACAGAGATGTCCTCTATCTTATTATAGATTCGCTATACCGAGGATGGTATGGCGGATTTTTTAGATTATTTTTCTGATTTTACTTTTATCTTGAAGAAAATGGTGGTATTCTATTATTAGTACTAAAGGTTTACAGAAAAAACATAAGGAGTCACTGAATTATGAGGAAATTTGCACGAATTAAAACAAAACTGATTTCTTGTATCTTACTGCTGGCTATGAGCGCACTGTTTCTGGCAAGTGCAAACCATGTGCAGGCGGATCAGGAATATCTGTCTTTTGACCAGTACAAGGCAGAGCATTATATCAATTACTCATCTTATGAGTATTTTATGTCGGATGACTTTAAAATGCCATACCGGACAACTGTTGAGAAGGATAGAAGCAGTGCTACATTTAATTCGCTTCTGGCAGCATGGGAGGTTGCCACATTTAGCGGAAGCAATGTTGTGGAAATGGCAAACAAGAGAAAAGGATATTATGAGGCTTTTTTGTTTGATATCATCTATACAGGTACTGATGCTGTAAATGTCACAGATGCCATGAATGCAGGGATAAAAGCTACTCAGGCTTCGGTGCTTAGTAAAGTTACAAAGCTGATGGATGAGGGATATTATAAAGACATTGATGTGCGTAAATTAACGGAAGAAAGTTATGCAAAGCTTGTTTCCGGTTTGGAAAGCTGTGGAGAGTTTAATGATATTTTCTCTGCAGTGAACAATGTTGGAAAATATGTTCAATATGCAAACGACATAGAAACCTTAGTCTATAGAATGGCCAAGATTGAGGCTATATGTGGACAATCAAAAGAATATGCTGAAGTATTACGTGACATGAGTAAGAATACTACAGATGAGACACTTGCTGCTGCCTGTGATGAGATGGCATCTATTTGTGATGGAGTGATGAATGCAAAATTAATGGACGCGATTATGACCGGTGAGGAAGTGGTCACTAATGTGTCGAAGTGGGTTACAGACAAAATATGGGATTATGTGATAGATTCATTAGGTGCATGTGGAATTGGAGTAACAGCAGGGCAGGCTGTTGGAAAATGGGCTTCAGGCCTTTTATTTTCAACAGATAAGACAATAGAGACATATTATGAGATGTCAGCACTTTACAACTTTGATAACGCGATAAGAAAAGTTGTTAAGAACTATGAGCAGCAATATTCTCGTTATAGTTCAGATTCTGTGGAGTATGCAAAAAAATTTAATGCATCAGTGGAGCTTATGTTAAAGACTCAGGAACTGGGCTGCGATATCTCTATCAAAGATGCAGAGTATAAATATGAAAAAGGCATTGCCAACGTGTTTGTAAGCAGATTTAATGGTAAGAAAGAGGCGATGGTTTCCTATAAGAAGAGCTTACAGGGAATAAAGAAGAATATATCATTTATTTATACTTTTGCAAATGGGGACTTATATAATTGCTATAAGGATGAGTACTGTTCAAATGTATCAGAGGATTTAGGAATGACAGATGTTGCCACTACAGATGATGGCTCATCAGCAAGCAAGGCTGACGAAAAGCAGGTGACACAGGAACTCATAAGAACAGCAGAGGCTTGCTGTAAGAAGGAAATCAAAGAACCGATGAAGCTGACAGGTAATGCCACATACTATGGTGATGTTTATGTGTCTTCGGATTTGAATTTGAATGGTTATAAATGTACAGTTTATGGTAATCTGATTCAGTCAAGCGGCACATTGACATTAAATGGTGGTACATTGGATGTCAGTGGGGACTACAGGATGGAAAATGAGAATGTGGATTCTACCGGAAATGTAAGCTACTCAAATGGTTCGGCAAAATTGATTATGACAAACTCGGCAGACAGAGTAAATGTAGGAGGAACATTTGAAAATTATGTAGACCATTGGACATATGACAGTGACTTACAAGCAGGAGTTATGAATGTAAAAGGTGACTTT
>ERZ779681.592-NODE-592-length-12400-cov-3.95909_pt1 | contig 12400 bp, 12 predicted proteins | sample MGYA00511905_ERZ779681 | MGnify/ENA primary metagenome ERZ779681 (study PRJEB29588, sample SAMEA2144578) | human gut metagenome | biome: human gut; feature: human-associated habitat; material: faeces | place: Denmark | collected 2008/2010 ... | reverse complement strand
CAGCGGATAGAGCCGGGTGCCGCTGCCACCTGCTAAAATAATACCTTTCATCGCTTGAACCTTTCTTTATTGCGTACAACTTAGCTATTTAAGGAAGATGATGACGAAGCTATGTATAAAAATCCGACTCTGCGATTTAATCAGCGTTTCCTTAGATTTTTTCATCAGGGAAACGCTGATTGAATCGCAGAATCCGTTTTCCCTTATTTTTCATCATTCCAGTGTCTGCCTCTATTTTATACTATTTCATAATAACCGATACAGCCATTTCCTCATAAAAAGGCCATAGGCGATGGCTACGCGGAGAAGGAGCTTCTCAGTCATCGATATCTCTCCATACTCGGTATAGAAGAAATATTTGGAAAGAAAAAGCCGCTTCACCGCTTCATAGCGCTTCATGGACTTTCTGATGGAGACGGAGTGGTTGTGGAAATAGGAGATATCCGTGTCTACGGCCATGCGATAGCCTGCTTTCAGAAATTTTTTCCCAAGGATCTGCTCTTCATAGAAGAGGAATACGCGATCGTCCAGCCCGCCGAGTGAGCGGTAGACGTGGGCATCGATAGCGAAGAGGGATCCGGGAAGCCACTGGACGTATTGGACGCCTGCCCCAAGCCGGACGAACTCACCACGGAAGGGGAAGAGCTTTTTCAGAAGGAGTGTACATTCGAGCGTCTCGCGGGCGCAGGAATTGATTTTCTTATTCATGATGGGGTAAATTGCGTGCGGCGGCATCTTCATATAACCAGATGCCGCTTGGACCTGGTATTTGTCCATATCTCTCACCACCTGGATCAGAAAGGTTTCGGTAAACTCCACATCTGGATTCGCGATGAGAAGAATGTCCATATGATAATGATCCATCAGATAAAAAGCACCGAAGTTGTTTCCATATGAGTAGCCCCCATTCTTGTCACTTTGGAGAACATCGACTTTCTCATCAGATAAGCACTGCAACGCAGCAAAAGAGCCATCCGGCGACCGGTTATCCACGACTGCGATATGATCTATGCTGTCATAGACCCGAATTGTCTCACACAACTTTCTCGTCGTCTCGGAATCATTATAGTTAAGTATGATGACTCCAATGTTTTTTTTCATCTATCATTAAAGTATTTCCTCTCACATTCTCGTCATCACGGCTATCCTGCTCTGCACGACAAGCCAGGATGGCGTCTTTCGTGGCTTCCAAGTATGCATATCCATAAAAGCGATCAGGTTCCAGGTAAGCTCCTTCACCCCATTCATTCCAAGCATTGATAAAAATCAAAGGATCTTCGAGCTGACAGTCATTGTGATAGTGACGAATAACATCCATCAACCACTTTTGGTACAACTGTGGAGTTGCACCATCATAGATTACGTTTCCTCTGTCATTCCTACGAGGTGTATTATCCCACATAGGCATGACTGCATTATACATCCCTTTCCCCTTAAAATTCTTAGCATATACCCGATGCTCCACGATATCTTTATAGCTATAGACTTCTCCAATGAATTTTTTATTGATAAACGGCAACTTCTGATTGATCTTCTCGCAATAAGGTAAAATTGACCCCGGCTGAAACTCTCCTGCCGCATCAAATCCTTTTTTAATCAAGTCATTTGGTACATCAGCCGTCCAACATCCTAGAATATAAATATCACCGACTCCATGTTGTAAGCAATACTCTCTCCAATAAGCCAAAGTATTTCGGCAATCAGGTACACTTTGCGGTTTATACACGATCAGAAGCTTTTTCCCTTGCACTGTGATATACCTGTCATCCTGAAGATACTTCACAGCATCCTTGATGAAATTCCTATAGCTTTCAACGGTTTCACTCTGGTTCATGATGACTTCTTTAGAACTCCCGAAAAAGCCCTTCGTCCAGCTTTCATTTGCCCAGCAGATACAAAATGGGAAATCAAGTGTTTTATCATTCACATACATATCAAGCGGTCTATCAAGCAGTCGTTTCCCATCAAACCAATAGTAATACCAGCTGAATCCATACAAACCATACATCTTAGCCAGTTCCATCTGGCGTTTCAGATTTTCTTTAAGCCGCAAATCATAGAATCCCAACTCTCCAGGAAGCCGAGGCTGATAATGCCCCACATACTGTGGAACCGCTCGTGAAACGTTATTCCACTCCGTTACTCCGCGCCCCCACCAAGCATCATTTTCAGGTGTTGGATGCATCTGTGGAAGGTAATATGCAATTAGTTTCGGATCCGTAGACTGTCTTTCAAATCTAATATCAGAAAAATCACAATACTCCTTACTCCTTGCTGACGGAACAGCCAAAATCTGCGCAATATATTTTTCAATGAGAGGTTCTGCTGCTGTTGAATCAACAGTAACCCCTTCATGTCGAATAATTTTTTTCAGTTCATAATACAACCGATCTTTTTGTTCAACCGATAAAAACGGATTCTTCCAATAAATATCTTTAATAATTTTCGGAATCGCCATTGCTGTACCTTTCTCATATAAGCTCAAATAAATGAAATCACACGTTTGTGAATTTTATGTCAAGGAAGACTAATTACCATTCCAGCCTTCCATTGCTTCATCTTGTCCTGAAGAATTCTAATTTCCGTTGGATATAAATCCCCCTTATCGTATGATTTGACAATCTGTTCATTCAGCCTCTGCTCGATATTTACATCATATGGATTCTCATGCATCTGCTTGATAAAATAATCCATTTCGCCCTGATGATAGTACATCAAATGGCTTTCTATATCGATATTTGGCATTTTTCGTGTAGCTATCTCCGGATGATTTATTATTTCGATATTCTTTTCCATAAACGCAGCAAGCACAGCCATATCCGCTGCATATTGTTCTGATGGTATCAGCTTAGACTGTCGTAATGTCTCCGCTTCCTTTTTTAAATACTTGCAGACAAGATCTTTGCAATCCGTTTTAGATAAATCGCATTCTCCATCCTGCAATAAATAATTAAGACTTCCAGAACAAAATCCTTCACCAGTCAGCTTCCTGATGTATTTTCTCAAAAATGCCAGATACGGATCATAGTGATTAAAATTACTGTCAACGGTAAGCGTATTAAAGAATTTGATTATTTGCATTCGATTTGGGGCAGCGTTGATTTCAGTAAAATAGCAGATTTGAATGAAATCCATGGTTATACTTTTCTCTTCCCACTGACCGCAGATAAACTCACACATTTTCTGCCAAGTTTCTTCATCATGATAATAAAAGGAAACAGCTCTGGTAACGGAAAGAACCGGGCTCTCTCCAAAAAGATAGATCGATTCGTTTTCTTTGTAGACTTTCCCATCATATAAGTCATTACAATATGAAGAGAACGCCTCTCCCCACTCGTTTGAAGGCTTTTTCAATACATCATGAATAAATTTATCAGCGCAAGCCCTATTATCCGTCAATTCAGTTCTACCACATTGCAACATGTTCCATATCAACCGATCAATTCTTTCTCTACGTTCTTCATCTTTTTGAAGTTTTACTCGTTCAGAATAAGGCAACTCAGTGAAGTAGACCCCGCAAGCAATTCTACTTTCTAAATCTTTGATATAATAGCCAAATATTGTATAAATTACCCGAGACACACTGTTTTCATCCTTCTCTGCCTGAGCCTTAAGTCTCGACCAGAATCGTTTGGAATCATGATCTCCATTTTCTCCCGGATCCTTCCATAAATCCACCCCCAATTTGACAAGGCTTTTTTGTTCTCCTTTATATTGAAAAAGAAACAGTTCTTCAATTCTCTTCCATGGCTCAAGTTTCTCATAAGCCTCGTCCATAAAGTATTTTACAAAAGTAAATGCCACGACAACACGCGCTGTTTCTTCATCTATCCGCTTTTCCTTATGTTCCTGCATCCAATGAAAAATTTCACCAAGATAGCCTTCCATACGTCGTATCGTCAAATGAGCTCGTGGGAATAGAATTTTACCTACATCAAAACTGCAACCAAATGGATCATACTGATAATCCACAAAAGAAAAAATCATATGTTTTAAATCCTTGCCTGTTGATAGAATGCCCATGCTCCCTGGTATGAACGTTTTATTCATATCTCTATCATCCATACCCATGCCATCCCACACAGCAGAAACCATGGATTTATAAGAAATATCAGTCAAATTCATTTCTACTGGAATGTATTTTTCCAAGTACGCCCTATTCAGTTCCAGACTCTTTTTTAGTTGCCCTGCATCATACTCATATATGATTTTAACTCGTTCCCCCGACAGTCTCTCTGCAATCGCAAACAGCCTTTTAATACTCTCTTTGTCACCGACACGTTCCACGTCCTCAAACACGATCAATACTTTTTTCGGTAATTTTCCTAACTCAGTTTTCAGCCCCGAAAAGATAGACGTTTGGCTAAACTGATTCCCGCAAAAATAATGATAAACAAACCGCCCCCACAGGCTATTTCCTAAAATCTGCTTGAATGCCAGAGAATAGAAAGAAAAAATATGCTGCGACCGCAAAAGGCCATCCAGTTTATCGATTAAAATGCGATCGAATTCATTATATCCATATGCCAGCGTTTCAATTTTTACAACATAGTACTCAGCTTCATTTTCTCGACAGAAGTAATCAACAACGAAAGATTTACCATTTCCCCACGCAGAATTTACTCCAAGTATATCTGTTTCCTCTATATTCGTCTGTAGCCTCTTTAAATCATCCCAGCGCTCCTCAAATAGTTCCTTATTCCTTTCATTATGCTGAAAACATCTCCAGCGCTCAAAAAGCGGGAATGCCAATGCAATTTCTATTGATAACAGAAAAAGCAATAAGAGCTCCAGCTCTGAGTTGTCAGATACAACATAACTTTTGCCCGTCAAGCTACAGTGCATAGCAAATGCAACCGTATTCCCTATGAGTCCAGCGAAAAGATTTTTATAAAAAACATAGTTATCCTCGCAAGAATAGCAAGTAAGTGACAGCATCAGAAGTATTGACAGCAGCAGGAGATAAAATATGAATGAGATATTCAGTGTATGGAAGAAAACTATTGAAAGCAAAAAGACAAATATGCACTTGATCCACCATATCATCTCTCTTTTTGACTCCTTTCTGCATTGTACCAGTAAGTACCGTCATCATAAGTCTTTCATTGACTTGATTATACTGCTCGCCTCAGGAAGCAACTTAACTCACTTATTTTGCAATCCCAGAGAGTCAACCAATTCATAGCCATATGGCTCACTTTTTTTCATGGACATCCGATTCTACCTTTTGGCTTTCTTTTTCCATAGTATCATAAACTTTCTTACCAAGTGCTGTAATGGTGTAACTCTGTTCCCCTGTAACTGAAGTACCTTTCAATCTTCTACCCTGTGCAATACCAAGAAGAGCTTTCCCCATAAGCAAAGCTATGCCTATTCTGCGTCCTTCTTCTTCACTATTCGGAGCTGCCAGCGTTGTTTTTTCTTCACTATCTGCAATTGGTCCGGGTTTATAATTTGGATCCGCCTTAATAGTGATCTTTTCAACTTCTGCCTGATACGCCTCTTGAAGTAGCGCTATTTCACCGCCACTCAATTCGGCAATAATTCTCACAACTTCATTTTGGCATCCGTAGTAATAGTTTCTGTCTTCAGCGTAATGTTGGGATACCTTAACGAAATACTTGATTCTTTCTGTATAAGCCGTCTTAAGTGCATTCTCAAAAATTGTTACAAGCAAAGAATAAGCTTCATGCTGTAGTTTTTCATCATTATTTTTTTGAATCAAGACTAGCAGCGGTTTCATCTCTTCGCAGTGTATTTCCAAAGCCGATAGTCGTTTTCCAATTTCATTTTTGTATTTTTGATTATTAAAAGCCTTGCCGCTACCGCTAACTACCGATAGGAGAGCACCGACCATTGGATTAGCGACGCCGATAGCTCCTATAATGGCATCTTTAAAAAATTCTTCCACAGCTTTATAAGCAGGAATATTATCGATATCCTCAGATTCATGCTTTTTACACATTTAATACACTCCTTATATCTTCTCCAGAAATAATTTTTTCAATGTCATAGATATAATTCTGCTACTCCAACTCGCCCCGACTTAACTCTGATTCACAAGAACTAAGAAATTTCCCCTCGTCAAAACCATTTACAAAAGTTGGAATTTTTCTTCTATATTGTCATTCTCTAAGTCAATTGATGGTCCCAATCAATTCTTATTAACCAATTCAGATGGCGTTTCAGATTTTCTTTAAGCCGCAAATCATAGAATCCCAACTCTCTGGGAAGCCGAGGCTGATAATGCCCCAAATACTGTGGAACCGCTCGTGAAACGTTATTCCACTCCGTTACTCCGCGCCCCCACCAAGCATCATTTTCAGGTGTTGGATGCATCTGTGGAAGGTAATATGCAATTAGTTTCGGATCCGTAGACTGTCTTTCAAATCTAATATCAGAAAAATCACAATACTCCTTACTCCTTGCTGACGGAACAGCCAAAATCTGCGCAATATATTTTTCAATGAGCGGTTCTGCTGCTGTTGAATCAACAGTGACCCCTTCATGTCGAATAATTTTTTTCAGTTCATAATACAGCTGATCTTTCTGTTCAACCGATAAAAACGGATTCTTCCAGAAGATATCCTTCATAATTTTCGGGATTGCCATATATGCTCCTCTTAACTACAATCAATCAACATCATAAAAACCGTATTAATCATTGATGGCTTTTATGTATTGAGAAAAACAATTTTGAATCTTTTTCTCCCAATCTTTGATCCTACCCATATCCTGCTTCTTCATGTATATTGATTGAGGAGTAAGGCTATTTAGAAAATCACTCAACGCCTGTTTACCCTCGGATATCACAAATCCATTTCTATACTGTTTCACCATATTTCCGACCAAAGTTCCTTCTGTAGTAATAACAGGTTTATTTAAATATATGGATTCATAAAACTTATTTGGAGCTGCATAAATATGATTTGCATTGTCTTTGTAATACATTGCGTATAAAATATCAGATTTCCTCATAATTTCCAATGCCCGATCATATGATACTTTACCGTAAAAATCAATATTCATATATTTTTGCGCGGCAACTTTAATGGTGTTTTCAATTTTAGAATCCCCAAAACCAGCAATTTTCAAAACAAACCGGTCATCTCCAGAAATGCAGTCAACAAGTTCTAGTAAACCTCTAGAGTGAACAATTCCTCCTACATATGCAATTACAATAGGCCATGATACATTTTCCTTTACTATTATATTTGAATTAATTTGTCCCAATAATTGCGAAGGTACATTGGGTATAACAATGTAATTCTTAGGAGTACATTTCATCTGCCTAAGTCTTCCTTTTTCGCATAAGATAACTAAATCAGAATGTCTAACAGCAAATTTTTCTAATAAATTAATTGGTTTATCAATCCAGCTTTTCCCTGTTTTAACTTCATCACTAAACCAATCAAAAATATCAAAAAACACTTTCTTTCCCAAAATTCTCATAACTAAAGATGGTAAAACCGTATCAAAATCACATGCGTGAATAATTTGATATTCTTTTAAATGCATGAAAAGAAATCTAAATAAGAAAAAAGTCCACCAAACACGATTAACAATTGCTTTTTCCCCTTCTTGAAAACCTGCTCTCCTCTTATAGAAAAAAGTATTTTCTCGCTTTAAATTCAAACCTTTTCGATCCCATCCAACAATAGCATATGGTATGTTTTCCTTTTTCAAAAGACTTTCATATTTTAAAACACGACTGTCAGAAAAAATATCCTGAGATCTCAATAATATAACCTTAGGTCCCATAAATTACCTCTACTTCCAATACCTCTTCGTCATACTACACTTTCTTCTAACCGAAACAGGAAGCCGTCGATAATTCATCCCCAGCTTGTAACCGAGAAACTTACATCCATCACGCAAAAATGTCGATGGCACCAGCAACGGCTTATGCTTCATGAGATAAATCAATTCTGCCAGAACGAAACGAACGCCTTCTCCTTCCGCCTGTCCGAAGGAACCCCGAATCCACGGTTCCATGGCATGGAAAGCTCCGGTATCAAAATACCGCCGGAACTCCTGCAGGATCGTGTAATTGTGAGAATGATACACCTTCGCTTCCGCACAATACGCGTTGTACCAGCCGGCAAGTACCATCTTCGCCGCCACATAGTTATCTTCCCCCAATATGACATCTGAAGGGAAGCCGCCAACCTGCCGCAGCGCTTTTGGACGATAGGCCGCAAAAGTATCTGAAATAAACGGAACTTTGATCCCGAGCTGCGATGCATCCTCAAGTTTCTTTACTCGGCTCTCTGACGGATAGTTGAAAGCCCTCGCACGAGCCGCCAATATAGTGGCATCTTTGTGTGCCACCTGCCTGCCGTAAGCACAGCCCACCTTAGGGTCATCAAAGGCATCCAATAAGTTCCGAATGGTGTACTCATCAGCTGGGATAGCATCCTGGGTCATGTAAACCAGGAACGGATACCCCTTGCACGCTTCTGCTGCCTCCTGCCGTGTACGCCCGTGATTGAATTGATCAGGTGTTGTTTTTACCATCTCATAGGACAATCCAGCCAGGTCTTTTTTATAGGTTTTCATATCGGATCCCGAATCGACAATATATACATCAAAATGAACATCTTTCTGCTTCTTGAGCATTCGTAGGCATTCATTCCATTTCCGGTCAGGGTGATAGATAGGAATAATCAAGACACAATCTGATTTTTTTGATTTTCGATAATACTCAGTCATGCACATATCTCCTATTCAGGATACAGAAAAAGCATCTATGCTAATCCGTTCGAGAAAAAAGCACTGCTTGTGTACTCGCAACTGCCGTATCGTCTTCTGCAAAACATTTGCTCAAACGGGAAACTGGACTTTGCTGCGATCAATGTGCTCGTAGTGGTTCAAAATAACAGCTTCTACCCCGCCGCCGGCGATGACGATGACCTTGGAGTATGCGAATGGGTTCTTTCATAGGATTTCTCTACTTTCTGCTTTAGTTTTGGGATAGGGTATCAGAAATGGAGACTTGGAGACGTTAGACTTGGAGACTTCAGATATCAGGCTTCAGACTTTGAGACTTTAGACTTCTAACATCCGACGTCTGACTTCAAATTTCTGATATTTGGAATCGAATATCTGCCGTCTAACGTCTTCAAGTCTCAAAGTCTTATAGTCTCAAAGCCCTCAATACGCCCCTTTATGGGTCAGGACAACCGCAATGGTACGCCAAAGGAGCACGAGATCCAGCCAGACGCTCCAGTTATGCACGTACCAGCTGTCCATTTGTACGCGCTCGGGGTAGCCGATGTCGCTGCGTCCGCTGGTCTGCCACATGCCGGTGATGCCGGGGAGGACGGAGTAGTACTCTTTGATATATCTCCCATACCGCGGGACTTCTTTCTGAATGATGGGGCGTGGTCCGACGAGGCTCATTTCGCCTTTGAGGACATTCAGGAGCTGAGGCAGCTCATCGAGGCTGGTCTTTCTAAGGAAGGCGCCGCTCTTTGTGATGCGGGGATCGTTCTTCAGTTTGAATTCTCTATCCCATTCTTCTTTTGCCGCCGGATCGGTCGCGAGGAGGTGGTCTAAGACTTCCTGTGAATTCGTACACATGGAGCGGAATTTGTAGCAGTTGAATTCTTTCCCGTCTTTGCCGACACGGCGATGCTTGAAGATGACCGGTCCCGGAGAGTCGTGATAGACCCATGCTGCGATGAGGAGAAGGATCGGCGAGATCAGAAGGCCGCCGCAGATGGTGGCGGCGAGGTCGAAGAGGCGCTTGGCGATCTGATTCGATGTCTGGGCGAGGTTATTCCGGATCTGGAGCACCATGATCTTCGCATCAAAGAAGGACTCGGCGGTCACATTCGACATAGGGACGGCGACGAGGTTCGGCACGACGCCTACATTCCTCACGAGGGTCTGTGCCTGATAGATGAGGGAAGAAAGCTGTGTCTGCGAGATGCCGGGTGCGGCGATGATGACATGCTGGACGCCGGTATCACGAATGACGCGCTCCATGTCACCAAATCCGCCAAGGATGGTGCAGGACTTGTCGTAGGGCTCATGGTCTTCGAGGAAGCCGACGATGCGGTAGCGCATGCCGGTATCATTCTGTATCTGGCGTGCCATGACTTCGCCGGTCTTTCCTGCCCCGACGATGAGGATGGGGATCTGGAAGGCTTTCGATTTCTTCATCCCTTTCGCAAGAATGACACGGAAAAGGCAGAGCAGGGCAAAGGAGATCGCGGTGTAGAGGATGACGTAGAAACGGGATACGTCCCCTGCCACCTGCGCAAGGAACATGAGGATGATGGAGAAGACGGTGCCGCCCAGGGAAGCCCGAAACAATTTTTTCATCATCTGGTAGATGAGCATGCGCTTCCCATAGAGTCCCTCATAGAGGATAAAGGCCATGTAGACCAGCGGTACCCAGAAATATTGGTAGATGGAGGCGATGTGATAGGTGGTGTGGGTGATCAGGAGGTTTCGAATGGCAAGGGAAAGTATCCCTGCCAGGACGAGGGCGATGTAGTCGCCGATGAGGTAGAAAAATGCGGCGCCGGATGCGCAGGAAATGGAATGGTGGTGTTTAGGGTTGTTCATATAGTGGTTTATCCTTCGTGTTTTTTTGAAGATGGCAGACTTTAGATATCAGACTACAGACTTCAGATGTCAGATGTCGGACTTCAGATTTCGGACTTCAGACTTCAGACTTTTGATGTCTGATCTCTGATGTCTGACTTCTGCTCAGGCTTTTCCGCGAATGCTCAGTATTGTCAGCATGCGCCGAATTTCATCCAAAAGCAGCATGCACGGGCGAATCTCTTCTGCCGTCATATAGTGCAGTCTCAAACATATCAAAAACTGTGTCTCTAACTCAGTGGCTGAGCCACGTGCTATAGTCATGAAATGCCGCAAATCTTTGTCTGTATTTCTTCCTGCACCTTCCGCGATGTTCGAGGCAATGGAGACGACGGCTCTTCTCATTTGTGAGGAAAGGGCATAAAGTTCTTCCGATGGCAATCGCCAGACTACGTCATATGTCATGTCTATGAGCTGCATAGCCTTTTGCCAGACGATCATACGGCGATAGTTCATGTAGGTGATCCTTTCGAGACTTGAGGGCTGATAAAGTTGGAGACGTTAGACGTTAGACTTTAGACTTGGAGACTTTAGATCCGAAGACTGCGAGACTGAAAAAAAACAATCACCATCAGATGTCTGCTATCTGATGTCTTCAAGTCTTTTCGTCTTTTAGTCTCCTAGTCTAAAAAAGGAGGTAGGTTCATTGTCCCCCCCCCGAAAAAATTTTCGTTTACGAAAATTCCGTAAAGAAGCGCTCGGTTTGTCATTTTCCCTGTGGCATTTTTTCGTTCACATTATATCATATTTTGTTATAAAGCGCAGAAAGAAATCCGCCGGTCTGCAAATATTTGTCGATGAAAGATGCCGAGACATCGGACTGCAGATATCAGATATCAGGCGTCTGATTTCTGACGTCTGACCTCTGATGTCTAATGTCTAACGTCCCCCATTCTCTTAGTCTCCCTGCCCCTCCGCTTGCTAAAAATCTGATTTCTTTCTATAATAAGTACAGAAAATGGTACAAGAAAGGATGGGATTGACATGATTGCCATGAATTACTCCACGCTCCGCAGCCATATGAAATATGCTTTCGATGCTTGCTGCGATGATATGGAAACGCTTATTGTCACACGCAAGGACAACCGGAATGTGGTCGTACTGTCAGAGGAGTCGTATAACAATCTGATGGAAAACCTGTATGTGCGGGCTTCGAAGAAAAACTACGACAGGCTTCTCACCAGTATCGCACAAGCCAAGGCGGGGCAGTGTAAAAAGAGAGACTTGATCGAAGATGAATAAAGCATTCACGGATATTGGCGGGGAAGACTACCTGTACTGGCAGACGGAGGACCGGAAGACGCTGCGTAAAATCAATACGCTTTTGAAAGATATCGAGAGAAATGGTAATGAGGGCATCGGAAAGCCCGAACCGCTGACAGGGGATTTATCTGGTTTCTGGAGCCGCCGGATCAATCAAACGGACCGGTTAATCTATGCTTTGGAAATGGATCAGATCATCATCATTGCCTGCCGGTATCATTATGATGATACATAAAAAGAGCATGCTGCATTTAGTCGGCATGCTCTTTTTATGTATGTGGGACTTGAAGACTTGGAGATGTTAGACTTGAAGACGTCAGAGTTCAGATTTCAGGCTTCAGATTTCTGATCTCCGCCCTCTGACTTCTGACCTCTGACCTCTGACCTCTGACGTCTAATGTCTAATGTCTCTTAGTCTCTTCGTCTCCGCCTCTCACCGGAATATCTTGGAAAGCTCATCATCCGTCATATTTCCTATCCAGCTTTCGCCGACGGAGACGGTCATGTCGGCGAGGGGTCGTTT
>ERZ779681.590-NODE-590-length-12445-cov-2.1732_pt1 | contig 12445 bp, 14 predicted proteins | sample MGYA00511905_ERZ779681 | MGnify/ENA primary metagenome ERZ779681 (study PRJEB29588, sample SAMEA2144578) | human gut metagenome | biome: human gut; feature: human-associated habitat; material: faeces | place: Denmark | collected 2008/2010 ... | reverse complement strand
GTTGGAACTGCCGAGCGACCCTCCGTCCTATCTTTCGGAAAAAGCAAAAGAGATATACCGCACGGTATATGCCTGGCTGAAAAGTATAGGCTGTACAAACGGCATACTTCCGTACAACCTGGAAGAATATGCCTTCTGCAAAGCCAGATGGATAGAGTGCGAGGAAATGAATACCAAGCACGGTCTGCTCGTGAAAGACCCGAGCGGGAAGGCAATGCCGTCGCCGTTTGTCGCAATGGCGCAGCAGTACTTAAAACAAACAAATGAGGTATGGAGCAAAATATACCTTGTCGTTCGTGAGAGTAAACTTTCTAAATGGGATGAGAATAACCCGAACGATGATATCATGGAAAAACTATTGGGAGGTTAATCTTGGAGGCAATCTTCAAGGCTTTATTTTTTGGTGAAACATGAAACTGATAAATGGCGAGAGAGAGGCGACCTATTATAGCATAGCAAAGAGCAGGATCATACGATGACAGGCAAACCAGACCACATCGCAAGCATAAGCTACGGCAAGGACAGCCTTGCAATGCTCGAAGTTATCAAACGATACAATTTGCCGTTGGACCGTATCATCACCGTTGATATTATGGCGACAGCGGATATACCCGCAGACCTCCCGCCTATGCTCGAATTTAAAGCGAAAGCGGACGCGATCATAAAAGAAAAATACGGGATTACGGTTGAACACATCACAGCCCCCAAGAGTTATGAAGAATACTTTTACTATACCTGTAACGGCAAGAAGAGCAGGAATGTGGGAAAGATATATGGCTTCCCGTTGCAAAAAGGGAACTGGTGCAATTCAAGATTAAAGGTCGACGTGCTTGACCAAGCCCAAAGAGGGGCAATCACATATATCGGCATAGCGGCCGACGAACCAGCTCGCTTTCATAACATTTCCGAAACGAAAAGAGCGCCGCTCGTCGAGTATGGCTGGACAGAGGCGATGTGCCGCAAATGGTGTGCGGAAAACGACTTGTTGAGTCCGCTCTATACGACATCTTTGAGAGGCGGGTGTTGGTTCTGCCATAACCAGAGAATCAATCAACTCCGCCGTTTACGGAAGAACTATCCTGAATTGTGGGCATTGCTTTTGAAGTGGGATAAAGACAGCCCCGTAACATTCAAGGCGAACGGACAGACCATCCATGATTTTGACAGGCGTTTTCAAATGGAAGAACAGGCGAAAGTGCCGATAGATAAAACCTTTAGGTGGGAAATGATATTGGAGGATAACATCATGACAAAAAGAATCTACACTGCGGAATCGGTAACGAGCGGACATCCCGATAAACTGGCAGACCTTATTGCGGACAGCATTCTGGACGAATGCCTGGAACAGGATCCCGACAGCCGTGTAGCGGTAGAGGTTATGCTGGCGCACAACAAATGCTTTGTCAGCGGAGAAGTAACTACCAATGCAAAGGTTGACTACGAGTATGTCGCAAAAACGGTCATTGCACAAGTGGGATACAATCCGAACAACCTGGGATTCGAAGTGCGGATTCACGAACAGAGTCCTGATATTGCAGGGGCAGTCAACCGTGCCGAACAGGGCGCGGGAGACCAAGGTATCGTGTACGGGTATGCGACAGACGAGACGCTGAACTATATGCCGCTCCCGGCAGAACTCGCACATCGCCTGACGTACAGACTGGAAGAATGCAGAAGAAACGGACTCATCAAAGGATTACTCCCTGACGGGAAAAGCCAAGTGACGGTGCAGTTCAACGGAGACAGATTCGATAAAATCCTGTCCGTGCTTGTATCCGCGCAGCACGAAGAATGGAAAGAACTCGGAGAACTTAAATCAGAAATCAAGGCGAAAGTAATCGGAAATGTGTTCGCGGAATACGACATGAGCGATGTTGAGATACTGGTCAATCCCTCGGGACGATTTGTCCTCGGTGGGTATGAAGCAGACACAGGTCTCACAGGCAGAAAACTCATGGTTGACACATACGGCGGGATCGCTCACCACGGTGGCGGGGCGATGAGCGGAAAAGATGCAAGCAAGGTAGACAGGAGCGGGGCGTATCTTGCTCGATACCTTGCCAAGAACATTGTAGCAGCGGGACTTGCCGAAAAGTGCGAAGTCGCGCTCTCGTATGCGATAGGTCTTCCGACACCGACAAGCATCGATATCAATACATTTTTCACGGGGGCAGTCAATGAACGTCTTATAGAACAAGCCGTTTCAAAGGTGTTCGACCTGCGCGTGGGAACGGTCATCGAATATCTCGGACTGAAAAAGCCCGTGTACGCAGGAACAGCGGTAGGCGGGCATTTCGGAAAGGAAGAATATGCCTGGGAATATACAGATAAAGTACAGGAGCTGAAGAATGCAGTCATGTCGTGATGCGCTTGTCTGCGACAATATTCGGCTCGTATATTTCATTTTCGGTCGGCTTAAAATAGAAATGTTCGCGCCCTCCGATAAAGAGGATATATTGTCATCCGGCATCTTGGGGTTGGTAAAAGCGGCGAACACTTTTGACGAGAATCGCGGGGTGAAGTTTTCGACCTACGCCGCCATGTGTATTCGAAACGAAATATTCATGTACCTGCGAAAGACAAACCGATATTATACCAGGGAAGTGTCGTTGGAAGAACCTGTAACGATGGATGACAACGGAGCAACGCTGACCATAGCCGACACCCTGGTCGCAAATGAAAACCCGCAGGACGAGTGTCTTGCGGGTATTGCGATCGAAGAATTTATTCGCGGACTGCCAAGCAAAGACAAGCAGATCCTGCGAATGCGGGCGAGCGGATATAAACAAAAAGAGATAGCGTCTGCGACAGGATATTCGCAAGCGCATATAGCCAGACGGCTCAAAGGCATCAAAGCCAGGTGGCGAATATGGAATTCTAATTCTCTCGCCCGAGAATGAACTCAACGGAACATTCAAGATAGTCCGCCAAAGTAATGATATTTTCGAGAGTAGGAGCCGAGCGGTTGAATTTCCAGTTATAGAGCGTACTCTCGGAAATAGAGGTGTCCTTTGCGACCCTGTACTTTGTCTTTCCGTAAAATGAAAGCACATATTCGATCCTTTCAGAGAAGGGCGGCATAGGCAAGGGAACGAAGGACGCACCTGTGTCGGATCTACCCAGGAGGAAGTCAATGGAACAATGAAAGTAAGCGGACATCCGCAGCGCCATCGTTAAGTCGGGATAGCGAGTTCCGCTCACGTACCGAGAGATCATTTTTCTGCCGACTCCCAATTCTTTTGCGAGATTGGCAGGCTTCATTTCGTGGTCGATAAGCAGCTCCGAGAGCCTTTCGACAAAATGCTGTAAATTTCTCATAATTACGACAAAACCTCTAAAATTATTATCTCTAATTGCGGACACAAATAGTTGATTGTGTCCGTGATTACGGTTATAATGTAAGCACATAGCAAGCGCGCGGCTATGAATACTAAATGGAGGTGTCTTTATGGCAAACGATGCACTTGCGCAGAAAACCCTGTGCAACACGGACTGGATGAACGAGGAAGGCGAAATGCGAGACAGTGTAATGGACTCGCGGGAGTTGGCGGCAGGGTTATTGTTCTTGCTGAAAGAGTATTACATAGGGTCGTTCCGCATGGATGGGAACGAAGTAGTCGTAGCATTCAACAACGGACAGCGGTTCACAGTTACCGTGGAGCAGAGCGCGTAAGACAAAACCGATTAAAGTATCGGCAAAAAATACAAAAGACAACCATTTAAAGTACTTAAAGCGAAAAAGACCGCCGAACATCGGTCTTGGCTTTTATTAACGGTTTTAACTGGACAAACGAAAGAAAGCACGGTATTGTTCTGGCTACGGAGGTAGTTCAGAAATGAAAAAAGGAACGGTAGAATTTCGCAGCCAAGGTCCGACTGGTAATATCTATTATATCATCGGGGCAGCGCAAACCATAATGCGTAAACAGAGACGAATCGATGAATACAACAAGATGTGGGAATCCATTCAAAACGCAAAAGGGTATACTGAGGCATTAAAAATCATTTCAAAACACGTAAATTTGGTTGATTTAGACGGCAAATACGAACTCTGAAAAATAAAAATATTTGCTGAAAAAAGTGTGTTTTTCGGCGCGTTTTCGCTGGACTCTTTCGATTTTTTACGGTATTGTTTGGTTGCAAAACGGGACAGGGAAACCCCGCAAGCAAAGGAGACACGTAAATATGAACGAACAAAAATTTGGAGTCGAAATCGAACTCACAGGCATCACCAGGTCGAGAGCCGCAGACGTCATCGGAAATTACTTCGGAACGACGAAAGAGTACGAGGGAGGCGTATACGATGCCTACTCGGTCAAAGACAGGGAAGGCAGGAAATGGAAAGTGATGCGCGACGGAAGCATCGATGCGAGAACCAAAGATGGTGAGATAGCGAGCGAAGCCTATAAGACAGAGGTGGTGACACCTGTGTGCAGGTATGAAGACATCGCAGACATCCAAGAGGTGCTGCGCCAACTTCGCCACAAGGGTGCGATCGCAAATGCAAGCTGCGGAATACATATCCATGTGGATGCAAGCAAGCAAACGGCGCAAAGCCTTAGAAACCTGGTCAACATCATGGTGAGCAAAGAAGACTTGCTGTTCAAAGCTCTCGGGGTAACAGACAGCAGAGCGGACAGATGGTGCAAAAAAGCCGAGCCGAGATTCATAACGGATATTAACAGGTTCAAGCCAAAGACGAGAGATGCGATAGCAAACCTGTGGTACAACGAAACCACGAGACACTCGCATAGCCACTATGATGATAGCAGATACCATGCACTTAACCTGCACAGCCTGTGGCAAGGTAAGGGAATTGAGTTCAGATGCTTCAACGGAACGACGCACGCAGGGAAATTAAAGACCTACATCCAAATCTGCCTGGCGATATGCAATCAAGCTATGACACAGCGGACAGCAAATGCAAAGAAAACAGAGACCACGAATGAGAAGTACACCTTCAGAACCTGGCTCCTGCGCATGGGAATGATAGGCGAAGAGTTCGACACGGCAAGAATGTTCCTGCTCGAAAACTTAAGCGGAGACATCGCATTCAGAAACGGAAGACCGAACAGGGTAGCGGCATAAGCCGCCGCCCTGCGGGATAAACACATTCGGAGGATAGACAATGAAAACCAAATTATATGTTGCGTACGGCAGTAACCTAAATACGGCGCAGATGGCAAACAGATGCCCGACGGCGACTGTGTACGGAAAAGGATATATCGATGACTATGAACTCATCTTCAGACGAGTCGCAACCATCGATAAGAAAGCAAAATCGAGAGTACCTGTAGGCGTATGGGAAATACAGCCGAGAGACGAAATGGCACTCGACAGGTACGAAGGATACCCGCATCTGTATCGGAAAGAAACGATAACGGTGAACATGGGCAAAGAACAGGTCGAGGCGATGGTCTATATCATGAACGAAACCCAGGGCAGATATGCCTTGCCGCATAAGACCTACTATGATACAATCGATGTCGGGTACAAAGACATAGGACTCGACACAAGATATCTCCAAAACGCAGTCGTGCGGACAGCGGAAAAGATGGAGGGAAAAGAATAAAACAAATTATACGTGTCTCGGGAGAGGAGGATGCTACGGCGTTCTCCTCTCCGTCTTTTACAGGGAGGAGGGGAAATGCCATACAATGAACAGCTCGCAGAGCGAGCGGCGGCATTTATCCGCTCACTCAAGCATACAAAGGGAACATGGCACGGGAAGAACTTTGACCTGTTGCCGTGGCAAGACAAGATTGTGAGGGACGTTTTCGGCACAGTTAAGGAAAACGGATATAGGCAATACAATACCGCCTATGGTGAAATCCCCAAAAAACAGGGCAAATCCGAACTCGCCGCAGCCATAGCCTTGTACTTATTGGCGGGCGATGGAGAATGGGGAGCAGAAGTGTACGGCTCGATCGTGTTCGACGTGGCTTGTCAGATGGTGGAGCAATGCCCTGCATTGAAAAAGAGGATAAAGCCGATCATGTCTCAAAAGAGATTGGTCTATACGCCCTTAAACAGTTTCTATCAGGTGCTTTCGGCAGAGAGTTACACCAAGCACGGGCTGAACGTCCACGGCGTTGTATTCGACGAACTGCACGCGCAACCGAACAGAGCATTGTATGATGTCATGACCCACGGTTCGGGCGACGCGCGAAAACAACCGCTTTTCTTTTTGATAACAACGGCGGGTACAGACCGCAATTCGATATGTTGGGAAGTACACCAGAAAGCAAAAGACCTGCTTGAAGGCAGAAAAACGGATCCCTCGTTTTATCCCGTTATATACGGCGCGGATGATGAAGACGATTGGGGAGACGAGCAGACATGGTATAAAGCGAATCCGTCGCTTGGGGTTACCGTAGACATAGATAAATTGAGAACGGCATACACCTCGGCAAAAGAGAATCCTGCCGAGGAAAATCTGTTTCGGCAATTGCGACTCAACCAATGGGTCAAACAATCCGTTCGATGGATGCCGATGGATAAATGGGACGAATGCGACTTTGCGGTCGATGCTGAAAAGCTGAAAGGTCGGGAATGCTATGGCGGTCTCGACCTGTCGTCGAGTACGGACATAACGGCGTTCGTATTGGTATTCCCGCCATTGGACGAAGACGATAAATACATTGTTTTGCCGTTCTTTTGGATACCAGAGGAGACAATCGAATTGCGAGTGAGACGCGACCATGTGCCATACGATGTGTGGCAAGCAAAAGGCGCAGTCTTATCTACCGAAGGAAACGTAATCCATTACGGATATATCGAGAACTTTATAGAGGAACTCGGAACGAAGTACAACATCAAAGAGATAGCGTTTGACCGATGGGGCGCGGTACAGATGACCCAGAACCTCGAAGGAATGGGTTTCACGGTCGTGCCTTTCGGACAAGGTTTCAAAGACATGAGCCCGCCCACCAAGGAACTTATGAAACTTGTCCTGGAAAAGCGGATTGCACACGGCGGGAATGTTCCGCTCCGTTGGATGATGGACAACGTCTATGTCCGAACCGATCCTGCGGGGAATATCAAAATGGACAAGGAAAAGTCCACGGAACGAATCGACGGTGCGGTGGCACTGGTAATGGCATTGGACAGGGCAATTCGAAATAACGGAACGACGGATAGCGTGTATAACGAAAGAGGGATAATTGTAATCTGAATGATAGTCGATGGGGGTTTTTACTGGACGAAAAGGGGATAAAAAGTTATAATATTAGAAAAAAGAGAGGAGAAAATCATGAGGTATTATGTGGTAGCTGATACACACGGATTTTTTACCGAAATGATAGACGCCCTCAACGAAAAAGGTTTTTTTGAGGACAATGAACCTCATAAACTTATTGTGTGCGGGGATTTGCTTGATCGGGGGTCTCAAGCCAAAGACATTGAAAAATTCATTTCAGATTTGATGGACAAGAATGAGGTGGTATTGATTCGCGGGAATCATGAAGACCTCATGCAGGAATTTGTCGAAAATATTGAGAAGTATATGTCCCCAATGGTTCTCAATAGCCACCACTACAAAAACGGAACGATCGATGCGATGTTGCAGCTTATCGGGTCAAACTTGCAGATGGTTTATGAGTTTCCTCGCCCGTCGGCGGAAGAGATGAAATCAACATTGTTTTACTCAAAAATCATGCCGGCCATGCTCGATTATTTCGAAACTGAACATTACATTTTCGTGCATGGATGGATACCCTGTCAGGCAAGTGGCTATGGCGGTCGAGCGACGGATTATCTGCCTATGCAGGATTGGCGAAACGCAAGCAAGATAGATTGGAGCTATGCCAGATGGTATAATGGGATGGACGCAGCCAAGGCAGGGATTACGGAACCAGGAAAAACCATTGTGTGCGGACATTGGCATTGCAGTTATGGTCATGCTAAGTTGGAAGGGAAAGGCGATGAATTTGAAGGAGATGCGGATTTTACCCCATACTATGCAAAGGGTGTCATCGCTATAGATGCGTGTACCGTGTTTTCGCACAAAGTAAATTGCCTTGTGATTGAGGATTGAATATAGAGAAAGAATAGAACCGTTCGGGAAACCGAGCGGTTTTTTCATGCAAAAAACGGAGGGAAGGATGAATATCGAAAAGATTTCTGTGGGGGAACTTAAAGCGGCACCGTATAATCCGAGAAAGGATTTGAAACCCGGTGATGCCGAATACGAAAAATTAAAGCGGAGCATCGAAGAGTTCGGATATGTCGAACCCGTAATATGGAACAAGCGAACGGGGACGGTAGTCGGCGGGCATCAGCGACTCAAGGTCATGAAAGACCTCGGCTATGAGGAGGTGGACTGTGTCGTTGTCGACCTGGACGAACAGAAGGAGAAAGCACTCAACATCGCTTTGAACAAAATCAGCGGTGAATGGGACGAAGGACTCCTCGCCAGCCTCCTCAAAGATTTGGACAATAACGGATACAACATTACCTTTACGGGTTTTGACCTTGCGGAGGCGCAGGAGCTGTTCGGCAGCGGCTCGTTTGAAAACGTGCATGAGGACGAATTCGATGCGGAATCTGCCGCCGCCGAGATTGCAGAGCCGAAAACACGACGCGGCGATCTTTGGATGATCGGAAAACACAGATTGCTGTGCGGGGACTGTACATTGGACAACGATGTGGCAAAATTGATGGACGGCAGGGAGGCTGATGTTATGGTCACGGATCCGCCGTACAATGTTGATTACGGCTCGGCGATCATCGGAAAGAATAAGTCCAAGACCAGAGCGGAAAGTTCCATCGCAAACGATAATATGAGTGATGATGACTTCCATCAGTTCCTGCTCGCGTTTTATAAAGCCGCATACGGTGTAATGAAAAAGGGCGCACCGTTATATGTCTTCCACAGTACCAAGGAAACGGTGAACTTCACCAGGGCGATGGAGGAGGCTGGGTTCAAGTATGCCCAGACTCTGGTGTGGTTGAAAAACCATTTTACGCTCGGGCGTCAGGATTACCAATGGATACACGAACCGATCCTGTACGGATGGAAGGAAGGCGCAGGGCATTACTTTATCGGAGACCGAAATCTGCCTACGGTTTTTGAGGAATTCAAGGAAAACCCGAACAAACTGAATAAGGCAGAACTCGTGGAACTTCTGACGAAAATCCTCGACATACCGACCACAGTCATAAAGGACAACAAACCCAGCCGAAGCGAGGATCATCCTACCATGAAACCAATCACCCTGTGTGCAAAACTCATATATAACAGTAGCCACGAAGGGGATACGGTGTTCGAGCCGTTTGGCGGCAGCGGATCGACACTCATAGCCGCAGAACAACTCAATCGGAGATGCTGTGCAATCGAACTTGAGCCGAAATATTGCGATGTTATCGTCCGCAGATATAAGGAATTATGCCCGGAAATCGAGGTAAAACACATCAGAGACGGGCAAGAGGTATTCGATTAAAACTTCGGAACGACGCGGTTTGTGCTGGACTTTCGCGCCCGGAAGTGATATGTTTGTCGAAAATACATGGAGGTAAGGGCGTGAAAACCCGTACAGCATACGCTCCTGCGCTGATTATCAGACTGTAAATCGAAAGGGATAGATCGTCCGAAAGGACGGTCTTTTTCTTGGAAAAAAAGTGTTTTTCTTTCAGATTTTAACGCAATTTCGCTGGGCTCTTCCGTCTTTTTACGGTATTGTTGTGTTAGAAAAAAGAAAGGGGGGACACCCCAAAAAGGAGAACACAAGGAGACAGGAAATCAGCAAAAAGACAATGAAAGCCCTGGAGAAAATCGCAATGGAAAAGAGTTCGGTACTCGAGGAGCGCGGAGGGATCGAGCGCAGATGGAGCGACGAACTGGACTTCCCCGAAATCGCAATCTGGTCCATCGAGGAGATGCTCATCGCGGCGTACAACCTCGGCAGAAAAGATGCGAAGGAGGGCAAGTAACATGGCAAAGAACATCTTCAGAACGCTGAAAAACTACACACACGGATTCCACGGCAATGCAACGGATGAGCAAATAAAAGTCTATGACGCGAAGGTGGCTGAACTGACCGAACGAATAAAGGCAGATGTGGAACACGCGCCTGAGATCATAGCAGAGGAACACAGACAGTATGAAATAAAAAGGTACAGGGCAGCATTCACAAAAGGCTACCTCGGATTACTCGAAATCGATGCGGAATGGAAAGCGATAGACAACGTGACAATGTCATTGATCTACAGTAAACCGTTAAAATAAAAAATACGAAAAAGGATAAGACCGCTCGGGAGAACCGAGCGATTTTTTCGTGAATAACAGGAGGGCGCATGGGGTTATTTAAGCGGAGCAGAGACGGTCCAAAGGAGAAACGAGACCGTTCGGAACAGATGAAGGATTTTATAAGAGGGGTCGATGTTGATTACATCGGAAACAGTAACAGCGGTGTTCGTGTGGACGAATTGCGTGCGATGCAGACAAGTGCAGTGTATGCGTGTGTCAAAATCCTATCCGAGACAGTAGCAAGTCTTCCTCTCCATTTGTACAAGAAGGGCAAAGAGGGGCGTCATGAACTTGCGGACCAACACCCTTTGAATGCTTGTCTTTACGAGTTGCCGAACGAGGAGATGACCTCTTTTGAGTTTCGGGAAAGCATGATGTCTTCGCTGTTGTTATGGGGAAATGCGTATGCCCGAATCATCAGGCGACAGGGTCATGTTACAGAACTATGGTATTTGAAACCGCACCTGATGACGGTAGAGCGGGACTCGGTGACCGACAAAATCAAGTATACCTATTCGGATGATGTGACGAACGAAACCTATGTGTACAGACCTGACCAAGTCTTCCATGTAAAGGGTTTATCGTTCGACGGGGTAAAAGGCATCAGTCCGATTGCCCAGGCGAGAGAGGCGATAGGGCTTTCGCTTGCTACCGAGGAATACGGAGCAAAGTTTTTCGGGAACGGAGCAAGACCGGGCGGTGTTCTCGAACATCCCGGCATCCTGAAAGATCCTGAAAAACTGCGAGAGTCATGGAATAAGGTCTACCAAGGAACGAGAAACAGCCACAAAGTGGCTGTCCTCGAAGAGGGAATGAAATACCACACGATTGGGATTGCGCCCGAAGACGCGCAGTTCCTTGAAACCCGCAAGTACCAACTGAACGAGATATGCCGTATCTTCCGAGTGCCGCCGCACCTTGTCGGGGACTTGGATAGGGCGACATTCTCGAACATTGAACACCAGTCAATAGAATTTGTGCAGCATACCATCCGCCCCTGGCTCGTGCGATGGGAGCAGGAAATCAGCCGTTCTCTCTTGGATGAGAAAGAACGGCTTTTGTATTTTGCCAAGTTCAATGTTGACGGACTCCTGCGCGGGGACTATAAATCGCGCATGGAGGGCTATGCGATCGGTCGCCAGAACGGGTGGCTGTCAATCAACGATATTCGCCGCTTGGAGGATATGCCGTCCATAGCCAAGGAACAAGGCGGGGACGATTACCTCGTTAACGGAAACATGACGGCGGCGGGTGTTGCAACGCAACAAGTACAAAAAGGAGGTAGCGATGGAGAAGGGAAAGAAGGAGATGCGAATGCTCCCGATGAAGGAACTCCGAATAAACGAAAACGACGGGTCGGCGGTGATTGAGGGACACGCCGCCGTTTTTGATTCGTGGTCGGAGACACTCGGCGGCATTTTTCCGTTTAAGGAAATCGTTCGCAAGGGTGCGTTTAACGAGAGTATCGGAAAAGACGATATTCGCGCGCTTTTCAATCACGACCCGAACTATGTCTTGGGACGAAACAGAGCAGGAACACTCGAACTCGTCGAGGATGAAGTCGGGCTTCGTGTGCGAATTTCACCGCCCGAGACGAGTTGGGCGAGAGACGTGCAGACGAGCATACGCCGCGGAGACATCACGCAGATGTCAATCGGATTTATGGTCGAAGACGATGATTGGCGAACCGAGAACGGAATGGATGTGCGGGGACTTCGCAAGGTAAAACTGTTCGCCGTGAGCCCTGTGACATTTCCTGCGTACACAGCAACGGATGTCGGAGTGAGGGCGATGCAGGAATATGAAGGGTACAAGGCTGAACAACGCAGGCAGACCGAGGAAGCGGCTCAAGCTGCGGCACAAAAAGCCAGAGAGCAAGCGAAGCTCAAACGGCTCAAAACAAAATTTAAAAATCTTTGAGGAGGAACAATATGGATATTAAAAAGGTATTGGAAATGAAAGCGAAGAGAGAGGATGCCAGGCTGAAAGCGATGGCTGTGCTGAACAAAGCCGAAGCCGAGGACCGTTTTCTCTCTGATGAAGAGCAGAAAGAGATTGACAAGTTCGAAGCGGAAATCCGTTCCTGGGATGAAAGCATCAACCGTGCAGAGAAAATGCTGTCGATGCAGCCCGAAGACAGGAATGTCGAAAAGCCTGAGGCGAAGCCGACACCCGACAAAGGTGACGAGAAACGCTTTG
>ERZ779681.589-NODE-589-length-12446-cov-1.87273_pt1 | contig 12446 bp, 9 predicted proteins | sample MGYA00511905_ERZ779681 | MGnify/ENA primary metagenome ERZ779681 (study PRJEB29588, sample SAMEA2144578) | human gut metagenome | biome: human gut; feature: human-associated habitat; material: faeces | place: Denmark | collected 2008/2010 ... | reverse complement strand
ACAAGAAGGCGCTGATGGAATCCTTTGTGTAGTACCTTATTATAACAAGCCTTCTCAAAAAGGCATGATAGAACATTTTTCAGCTATCGCAGAAGCTGTAAATATTCCTATAATTTTATACAACATACCTTCAAGAACCGGAGTTAATATGTCAGTAGATACAGTTAAATATTTGGCTGAAAAATATAATAATATCGCTTGCCTAAAACAAAGTTATGCAGATATGGATACAATAACCGAATTGAGAATGAATTGTCCTGAAGACTTCACAATTCTTAGTGGTGATGACAGTTTGACATTACCAATGATGTCATTAGGGGTTCATGGAGTTATCTCTGTAGCATCTCATGTTTTTGGTAAAGAGATTAAAACAATGATTACAAGTTTTAAATCAGGAGATGTAAAAAAAGCATTACAAATACATCAAAAATTATATCCATCATTCAGAAAATTATTTATGGCTCCAAATCCGGTTCCGGTAAAAGCAGTTTTGGCACATAAAAATATGATAAACGAATATGTAAGAAAACCTCTTACGGAATTAACAGAAGACGAAAAGAACGAGTTAATGGCGACAATTAATTCCACTCAAGATAGCCTAATGGCATTATTGTAATATAATTGTTTCTGTTAAAATAAAAATGTAAATAATATAAGGGAGTACAACAAATAAATGAAAAATAGAGTAATAATGTTTTGGGCTATTGTTGCAATCGTAATAATTTCATTGGTATTGATTTTTACTAAACCTACCAAATTAGGGCTTGATTTAGTTGGCGGCTCAAGGTTGGTATTGGAAGCTCAAACTACAAATTCAATAGCTAAAATAACCCCTGATATGATGGACAGTTTGCTGTTTGCAATAGAAAACAGAGTTAATAAACTTGGTGTTGCAGAAACAGTTGTTCAACGGACAGGTGAAAACAGACTTGTTGTAGAAATCCCTGATGTATCAGATTTGGAACAAGCAAAAGCATTTATCGGTGATACTGCAGAATTGGAATTTAAAGCACCTAAAGGTAATTCAGAATATACAACAGAATGGACATCTACAGGCTTAACCGGTAAGGATTTGTCAAAAGCTAATTTGAGTACAAATTCTTCAAATGGTCAATGGGTGGTAGATTTGGAATTTAACGCAGTCGGAACAAGAAAATTTGCGAAACTGACAAGAGAACTTGTAGGTAAACCAATGGCTATTTTCTTCAATAACGAACTTCAATCTGCGCCTGTTATCAGAGAGCCTATTATGGAAGGCAGAGCTCAAATCTCTGGTGGTGATAACGGTTTTCAATACGAAGAAGCTAAGAAAATGGTTGATTTATTGAATGCAGGTGCCTTACCTGTTCCTGCCAAAATCATAGAAGAAAACACTGTTGGACCTACTCTTGGTGCCGACAGTATTGCAAAATCAAAGATTGCAGGTATTATCGGATTAGGACTTGTTATGTTATTTATGATTGCATATTATAGAATTCCTGGGATTATTGCAGACCTTGCATTATGTATTTATGGTGTAATATTATTCGCTATATTCAAAACTATACCGGTAACAATGACACTTGCAGGTATTGCAGGGTTTATCCTTAGTATAGGTATGGCAGTTGATGCTAACATTTTAATTTTTGAAAGAACTAAAGAAGAATTAAGAGCCGGCAGAACTTTGTTTACTGCTATTAATTCAGGTTTTGACAGAGCATTTACAAGTATTTTTGATTCAAATATGACAACAATTATCACTTGTATTATCTTATATTGCTTAGGTACAAGTATTGTTAAAGGTTTCGCTTTAACACTTGCTCTTGGGGTTGTAGTTTCAATGTTTACAGCAATTACGGTAACTAAAAACTTTATGTTATTAATATTTGGAACAAAAACTCTTACAAATCCTGCTTTATTTGGTTTGAGAGCCAGCGAAATAGGTCAGGGGTATCAAGTTACCGAATCTAAGAAAGAAAATGCAAAATTTGGTATTATAGATTAAGAAAGGTTATATAAATTATGAAACTCAATATAGTTAAAATTAGATTTTGGTGTTTGGCTTTTTCTGCATTGTTGCTTATTCCTGGGATTCTTGGAATGATTTATTCAACAGTGACTACACCTACTCATACACCATTAAGAGTCGGGATTGATTATACAGGTGGTACAACTCTACAGTATGGTGTAAAAAAAGATATAACCAATAATCGAATTGCAGATTTGAGAAACAATCTTGAAAAGGTTGGTATCGAAAACCCTATCATACAGATTATTAATGTAAATAATACAAAAAATAATACAGATTTGAAATCAATGATTTCTATCAGGACAAAGTTTATAGACAGTAAATCAAACAAACAACAAACAATTACACAAACTATTCAAAAGGATTATCCTAATGCTGAATTAGTTCAAGTATCATCGGTTGGCCCGACTATGGGTAAAGAATTGTTTAAAAATTCATTAATAGCTTTATCTTTGGCATTGTTGGGTATCATTTGCTACTTGACTATCAGATTCCAATTCGATTATGCTTTGGCTGCTATCTTGGGGCTTGTACACGATGTCTTGTTTGTTTGTGGCGTATTTGCTCTTATGGGTGTCTTTTTGGGTGTAGAAATTGATGCATTGTTCGTAACTGCAATACTAACAGTTATCGGTTTCTCTGTTCACGATACCATTGTTGTATTTGATAGAATCAGAGAAAACTTGAGATATTATTCTAAAAAAATGTCATTTAGTGAAATCATTAACTACAGTATAAATCAGACTTTGGCTAGAAGTATCAATACATCATTGACTACTTTGATTACATTGTTTGCGTTATTCTTCTTTGGTGGAGTAACTACAAAAGACTTCGTTTTAGCAATGATATTGGGTATTACAGTAGGTACATATTCTAGTATCTTCTTCTGTTCAGTATTGATTGATATTTGGAAAGATAAAGATAATAACAAAACAATAGCTTCAACTTCTCAAGTAACTGCATAAGAGAGGAGCTTTAATGAAAACAGAACTTCTTGCACCTGCTAAAGATAAAGAAACGGCAATAGCTGCTATTGATTGTGGTGCAGATGCTGTTTATATCGGAGGTCCTGCTTTCGGTGCAAGGTTTAAAGTCAGAAACTCTATTGAAGATATTAGAGAGATTGTTGAGTATGCTCATAAGTTCTATGCAAAAGTCTTTGTTACGGTTAATACCGTACTTTATGATAATGAACTTAATAAAGCTAAGGAGCTTATCAAACAACTCTATGATATAAAAGTTGATGCTTTGATAGTTCAAGATATGGCAATTATTGAAGCAGGTATAAAAGGAGAAATTCCACCAATACCACTACATGCCAGCACTCAATGCGACAATAGAGATTTGGAAAAGATTCAGTTTTTTGAAAAAATTGGACTGCCAAGAGTTGTATTAGCCAGAGAACTATCTTTAGACAAAATAAAAGAAATTAGAGCAAATACTTCTGTTGAGTTGGAATGTTTTATCCATGGCGCATTGTGCGTTTCATACAGTGGACAATGCTATTTGAGTGAATTTATTGGTGGCCGCTCTGCAAATCGTGGTGAATGCGCACAACCTTGCAGAAAAAAATATACTTTGATAGATGACAACGAAAATACTTTAGTAAAAGATAAACATTTACTTTGTTTAAAAGATTTTAACACATCTAAACACATAAAAGAAATGGTTGATATTGGTGTTAATTCTTATAAAATTGAAGGTAGATTAAAGGATATCAACTATGTAAAAACTGTTGTGCTTTATTATAGAAGACTGTTAGATAAGTATTCACAAAAAATATCTTCAGGCGAAGTTATTACGGATTTTGTACCTGATGTAAACAAAATTTTTAATCGTGGCTATACAAATTATTTCTTGAAGGAAAGAGAAAAGTGTTTCAATTTTGATGCGCCTAAAGGTGTTTTAATCGGTATTGTGACAAAAATCGGAAGAAATTATTTTGATATAGAAAGCAAAACTGAGCTACACCCTCAAGACGGACTGTGTATAGGCAAAGAAAACGGGTGTCTGGTCAACAGCGTAGAAGGTAATAGAATATTTCCGAACAAAATGCCAGAAGGCATTGAAATCGGTCAACGAGTATTTAGAAACAAAGATGTTATGTATGATAAAGAATTACAAACGGCTAAAATCAAAAGAAAAATAAAAGCTTGGGTTAGTATTATTGATGATAGAATCATATCTACAGATGAAGATAACAACACTGTTTCTATTCCATTACCAAAAGGTCAACGAGCAAATAACCAAGCCAGAATGAACGAGGTTTTTAGAAACCAATTCTTAAAATCAGGTGAGTCAGATTTTGTAGTAAAAGATGTAAACATAAATGCTTCTGTACCGTTTTTGCCTATATCTGTCGTTAATGAATTAAGACGAATTTCTTTTGCCAAACTAATGGACGAAAGAAAAAGAAACTATGTCCAAGACAAACAACAACCACTTTGTCATCATAAATATTACAAAGACAAAGACGACTACCATGCTAATGTATATAACGAGGAAGCCAGAGCTTTTTATAACGAATGTGAGTGCCATATTTCAGATGACAATTCGCCATTAGAGCTTATGCGAACCAAACATTGTATTAAATATGCACTGGGTATGTGCAAAGCTCCTAAAAAGCTATTTTTGGTAGATGAAAAAGGTGCGAAATATCCGTTGAAATTTGATTGCCGAAATTGCGAAATGGTTATTTTAAGATAAAATAGATATATAGGTGCCCGTAGCTCAGTTGGATAGAGCGTAGGTCTCCGAAGCCTGAGGTCATGGGTTCGACTCCCATCGGGCACATTTTTGGGATTATGAGGAAGGATTACAGATGAAAAAAGTATATATAGAAACTCTAGGATGTCAGATGAATAAGTCTGATGAAGAAAGAATGTTAGGAATGCTTCAATGGCTTGATTATGAACAAACAAAAGAGCCTAAGGAAGCTGATTTGCTAATAATCAACACCTGCTCTATCAGACAACTTTCAGAAGACAAAGCCTTTAGTGCTATAGGTACTTGGGGTAAATGGAAAAAGACTCGCCCTAATATAAAAATCGTATTTGCAGGGTGTGTTGCACAACAAAAGAAAGAGGACTTGTTTAAACGAGCACCTTATGTAGATTTGGTACTTGGCACCCACAGATTATACGAACTTCCTGCACTCATTAAAAGAATTGAACAAGGTGAAAGAATTTGTTCCACAGAAGAAGTGCCATATTCAGAAGATAACCTTGATATTATAAGAAAAGAAGGTGTTAATGCTTGGATTCCGATTATGGAAGGCTGTAACAACTTCTGTTCATACTGTATTGTTCCATATACAAGAGGCCGAGAACGTTCAAGAAAATTTGAACAAATAATGAACGAAGTCAAAAAAGCACTTTCAGAAGGGTTTAAAGAGATTACCCTTTTAGGTCAAAATGTTGACAGCTACCATGGAGAAAACGAAAAAGGCGAAGATGTTAATTTGTATGCTTTGGACGGCAAGTTCAGAATAAGATTTGTAACCTCTTACCCTACAGACATAACAGAAGAATTGATTGATACTGTAGTTGAATTGGATAAAGTATGTGAATACTTCCATATTCCAATGCAGTCAGGAGATGATTATGTCTTGAAGAAAATGAACAGAAGATATGATGTTGAAACTTATACAAGAATTTGCAACCATATCAGAAACAGAGTAAAAGATGTGACAATAACAAGTGACTTTATTGCAGGTTTTCCTGGGGAAACCGAAGAACAGTTCCAACATACTTGCGATGAGATTTTAAGACTTGAACTTGATTATTCAAATACGGCAGCATATTCACCTAGAGAAGGCACTGTCGCAGCTAAATGGAAGGATAAGTTCTTGTCTAAGGAGGTTAAAGAAGAACGGCTTGCAAGACTGAATGAAGCAGTAAGAGAAGCGTGCTTGATATCAAACAAGAAATATGTAGGACGAGAAATGGAAATCCTTGTTGAAAAATTTGAGAACCACAAAGGTACAAATGTAATTTCGGGCAGAACAAGAAACAACAAAATGGTACATGTACCTTGTGATATAAACAGAATTGGGGAATTTGTTAATGTCAAAATAGTTGGGGTAAAGACTTGGTATCTTAAAGGAGAATTAATCTAATGCAATCTTATCAAGAAAACTATACGGTTGTAGATATTGAAACAACAGGGTTAAGCCCTCAATATGATGACATCATTGAACTATCTGCCTTAAAGGTTAGAAACAATGAAATTGTAGAAGAATTTTCATCTTTGCTGCAATCTCAAAAAGGTGTTAACAATTTTATCGCTGATTTAACTGGTATAACAAACAAAATGCTAGTGAGTGCACCTAAAATAGATGAAGTTTTGCCTAAGTTTCTGAGCTTTATTGAGGACGATACAATACTCGGACATAATGTTAATTTTGATATGCGCTTCATAAAAAACAAAACGAAGAAAGTTTTGGACAGAAATCTTGATAATCCTACTATGGACACCATGCTCTTAGCAAAAAGTAATTTAAAACTATATAACTATAAACTGGCAACTATTGCTCAACATTATGATATTGATACCAAAAACAACCATAGAGGTTTGAAGGATTGCTATATAACTTTTGAAGTTTATAACAAATTGAGAGAAAACGCATTGGCTTTACGATAATAGCTACTTATCATCACGCAATTTTAGGATACTACCTTCTATTGAATCATACTCAACAGGCATACCCTGAGAAAGAAAATCAAGATAAACATCATCCCCACAGGTATCACCAATAATTTGAAATCTTGTTGGTTTCAGTTCAAAGTTATCCATATTTAGCTTATGTCTGTTTGGTCCTGCATATATCTCCATATCAGTTTTACCCAATTCTTTGCAGAAATTCTTGCAATATTTAACAATTCCGTCCTCTAGTTTGTCATTATACTGATATTTTGGCTTCAATTCTATATTATCCACCAACAAGGCAGGTTTTAGCTCACCAGCTTCATTAGGAGTAGAAATTAAGTACATCATGGAGTTACCGATAGACTCTTTGCCGTCTGTCAATTCTATTGCTTGAACCATTTTGTTCTTAATATAATTAGGAGCTGTCCAGTCATTAAAAGAGCCGATAGCTGTACAACAAGAAGAATCATTCCCAAGGAATAATGAATGAGGAATATCGTCCATATCTACTTTTTTAATTGTTATATCGGAACTATTAGAACCCTGATATTGACGAATACGTTTCATTTCTTCATGACGAGTTTCTATATGGTTTTTAAAAGTTCCTTTGTTTGTTTCCAACATTTCATGATTTTGGTCAAACTTCCAATAATCATTTGTATCAAACTCTGTATTGATTAATTTGTAAATCTTTGATAAATCTTTGAATTCTATAGGTTTATCACCTTTATATAATTTCAATTCTTGTTTGGTACCTGCAAAATAACCGTCACCTTCATAAACAATATTTTCGGTCTTTTTAAGATTATATCCACCACTTGCTAATCGTTTGGTAAGTTTTTGTTTTTGTTCATCTGGTAAAGATTGAAAGAGTTCATCATTAAACTCAGCATTGAGATTTGTTATCGCATTTTTAGACATTTTATCAAAACTATGTTCAATTTTTACATGCATATCCAAATCAGAATTTCTTCCTGTCCAAACAGCATAACTCATACCATTATTCTGCAAGGATTTTTTTAAGGTTTGGTTTTGAGGCAACTCATCAAGAGTTTCTTTGACAGTTTTGTCAGGTTCTTCGTTAATTATATCTATCAAATCCGAAAAAGATTCATCAAAATTATATGTCGTAAGTATCAGTTTTTGAACATTGTTATTAAAATTTATTTTTTCCTTTGTCTTTTCTGTTGGCGTAATAGAGAAATGACCCCACGCTATATTTTTCAGTTTTTCATTGAATTCTTTATTGTCGCTATTAAGATAGTTCAAATAAGGTGCAAGTTCATTTGCATTTTTGTAATCTTCTTTATTTTTAGCACTATTTTCAAAAGCTGCAACATATATATTTATGGCATCAGCTTTTACCTTTGGATCTTTAATTGAGTTGTTCAATATAGTATTTTTCTTTGAAGTCGCATCTGCAATCCTTTTTATACGTTCTTGACGGTCTGTTTTATCGGTTATTTTGCTAAACCCTTCTTTTGATTCTTCTATTTCATCTTGCGCAAAAGCATATTTTAAAGAAGCTGTAGGATTAATAACTTCAATAAGTGGCTGAATATATTTTTCTTTCAGTTTTTCATGTCCTAAATTATTAATAACACTACTAACAATACCTATTCCTAATGGATACATTTTGACAAGATTATCATGTCCTAAGCGTCCTATTGTATTAAGAGTTCTGTCTGCCTGACCTTCAGGAATAAATGTAGCTATTAACTCTATATCATCTGCCGGCATATCCGGAGAGCCTAATTCTGTTCTGTGCTTGGTTGATTCTTCAAGCAATTCTGTTAATTCTTTCATTTCGCCAATATTTTGGGTTGCAGCCATTACTGATAATGCAAATCGTGGTTTTATACCAAAGTTTTTCAGATTATCCAGTTCTTCACAATATCTATCAGCCATAATCAACATTGCAGAAGTTTTATAATTATTCTCATCATCTCTTGAGTTTGTTTGAAGCATAAATTTCATATAATCTTTTGAAACACCTGCATTTAGAAGTTTTTTAAAGCCTATATGTTCTTTTTTTGCTTGAATAAAATCTAATATCATTAATGAATCAACCAAAAGAGGTGCATTTTCATCTTTATCTATATATTTATCTATTTGTTTTAGTGTTTGTTTATCATAGAAGCGTGTAACATTAGACAAATTTTCTAATGATTCTTGATTGTGTAAACTTGGATACTTACTAACTGTACTATTAAAGAAGTTAAACTTTTCTTTATTTATTATTAATGGTGCATTTTCGACACTTTCAGCATTTGAATTTGCAGTTTCTGAAATTGCCTTAATTCTTTTAATAATAAAATATTTTCTGAGATTTTTATCTTCAAATTTTGGTACATCTTTAGTTAAATAATCGTATGCCTCATTTATATCTTCAAAATTATTATCATTTTTTATACTATTAACAAGATTGTTAGAATCATCTTTATCAAAGCCTAACGCCATTAGATTCGTAACTGTTTTTTCTTCAGGGGTGAGTTTTTTATGAGCTTTGTTTTTAGTTGAGATTTCAACAGAATCCTTATCTACTCCTCTAAATGCAAATGTATTTTTGATAGGTTTAGATATATTATTACTTTTATAAATATTGGTTGAATAATTATTGGTAATGAACATTGAAAACCCTTTTAGTCTTTATTCCATATCTATATCTATAGTTCGTTTATCTGCAGATGAGATATTTATAGCACGAGTTTGGTCACAATACTCATTTCCTTTTTCATCTTTATATTTAAAAGAATCTAAATAAGCAACAAACTTTTCAGAGCTCATATCAGGATATTTATCTTTTACATTGAAGCCTGCATTTAACAGATTGTAATCAACATATTCTGAAGAATCACTTCTGCGCAATTTAGAAGCCCCTGCAACATCTTTAATATCTCGATTTGAGAAATAACCTGCCTTATCCTTTAAATGATTAAACAAATTACCAGAGAATCTTTCTCCACCATCTTTTGTTTTCAAGAATGAATTATCAACTAATTTTTCATATTTACTATCTGTGGTAGAAAAATAAGATGCAGGTTGCGTGTAATAGCTAAGTCCATAATCTGCATAATCAGCATTTCTTACTTTATCATCAAAAGATTTTGAATTGTCGTCTATTTCATAAAAAAAATCACTGTTTGTATTATCATAGCCGTCATAAGTTGAATACCCTAATGAAACATTATCTTTTTCTACATTGAAATTTTCATTATCTCTAAATGTATTGTGACTTCTTGAGGTAAAAGTAACTGTATTATTAATTGCAAAATTCATTTTTTATCCTTTCATATTATTAGGGTAATAATTATACAAAACGGATAAAGAATTATTTTGCTAGAATGTTAACATATTTAACAAATTCTTTTATATCAAACTTACACAAAGAATCTCAAGGAAGCCTTGTATGAGAGTTATTGATATATCTTAGAAGTATAATAAACAATTTCCTCATGACTTGGAATATATTCAGGATAATGTTTTTTGATATCATTAGTCATTAGTCTATTATCATGTTTTACAACTTCTTTAAACATTGCTAATTGTTCCTTACCATAATCAGTCATTAATTTAATGGCGTTTTGTCTTGACTCTTTAATAGTTTCATTTGTAAAAGAATTTTTTCTTTGACGTGCAATATTTTCTTTCTCATAAGAATTTACTAAGCTTGTCAAATTTTCTTGTCTTGCAATTTGTTGTTCTGCATTAACATCTGAATTATCAAAATATTTATTCAAAACTTTTTTGATATTCTTTCCATAACTGTTATTTGTTTTATTTTGAGCCTTTTGAACATTAGTTTTAGCTGATGATAAAACTACCGTGTCAGTTTTAGGTTGTGCGTGTAATGAAATATCTTTTCCTAAAATCTTTTTAGGTAACTTTGCAGCACTATTTTTTACTTTTTTAGAAGGCAAACTTACAGCTTTTTCCACAAATTTGTTTGCAGGTTGCTGAATATGAGGATTTATTGCCTGCGTAACAGAAAACTTTAAATTATAAAAAATTGGTTGAAAAAACATACCTGTACTCCTTATTTTTACTATAGTTGTTGATATAAAAAAGGACTCCCACAAGGAGTCCTTTTAAAAGTGGTGGGCAGGGGTGGATTCGAACCACCGTAGTCTCGCGACGGCAGATTTACAGTCTGCTCCCTTTAGCCACTCGGGCACCTACCCATATTTAGTTATCACATAAAGAGTTCAAAAATGCCCTTGACGAGATTTGAACTCGTGGCCTCTCCCTTACCAAGGGAGTGCTCTACCCCTGAGCCACAAGGGCTTATATTGAAATAGAGTTATCAATGTGTTAAAAAAGCCGGTAATAGGAATCGAACCTACAACCTACGGTTTACAAAACCGTTGCTCTACCGTTGAGCTATACCGGCGACAAGACTATTGTATTAAGAACATAATTAATTGTCAATCTTTTTATTTGATATTTCTATCTCTGAATTTTCTTTAGAGTCATTTGACTTCAAATCCACCATAGATGGTTTCTTTTCAGCACGAGCATTAGTAATAATATCATTCATCATTTGAGCTGTAGTTTCCATTTTTATGCGCTCCATAACCTCATCAAGTTCTTCATCACTTAACTCTGTAGGTGTTTTAAAAGAAACCAATACACTGCGTTTTTTAACTATCATATAGCTGACAACCATGATTCCCCAAAGCAAAGTACCTTGCAAAATACCAACTGTTGGAACAAGAGCTGTTTTTGCTGAAACAAAATTCCATGCCATCATTGCCAACAATCCCGGAAATACAACAAACCCAGCAATTAAGCATGTCACAATCGCCAAAGCTACGCATAACCCTCTAAAGCCATTTATTTGAATTACTCTAAAATTCTTTTTCATATTTATCCTATCAACTCTTTAAATTCATCTTCACTTAATATTTTAACACCTAACCCCTGTGCTTTGTCAAATTTTGAGCCAGGGTTTGCACCTGCTACCACATAAGAAGTTTTCTTAGATACAGAAGATGAGGTTTTACCACCTAACATTTTTATTTTAGCACCTGCATCATCTCTTGTCATGCTCTCTAATGTTCCGGTCAGAACAAAAGTTAAACCTGCGAGTTTGTCAGAAATTTTTTCAGAGCCTTCTTGAGGACTTACTCCCAAAGTCAACAATTCATCAACAAGTTGAATATTTGACTCGGTATGAAAATACTCATATATACTCTTAGCTATCTTATCTCCGATTCCTTCTGTAGATGCAAGTTTTTCGCCAGACGCTGTTCTTATATTTTCTAATGTTGACATCTCATTCACAAGCAAATCTGCAGTTTCTTTACCAACATGCCTGATACACAATGCCGTTATAAACTTTGTCAACGGTCTATTTTTACTGTCTTGAATTGATGTAAACATCTTATTTGCAGCTCGTTCCTTGACCAAATCCAACTGCATAAAATCTTGACGAGTCAGTCTGTAAAAATCGGCAGGATTAAGTACCATATTTTTTTCATACAACTGTTCTATAACAGAAGGCCCTACAGAATCTATATCCATAGCTTCACGAGAAACCCAATACTCTAGTTTTGCTCTTTCAATAGAAGAACAATTCGGGTTTGAACAGTACCAATTAACTTCCCCTTCTTTTTCTATCAATGGAGAATGACATTCAGGACATTCTTTTGGTGGAACATACTCTGGCAAATCATTATGTTCAGGGGAATCAACGACCTTAACGACCTTTGGAATAATCTCTGCAGCTTTTTTAATAAAAACTGTATCCCCGATTCTGACATCTAATCTTTTTATCTCATCAAAGTTATGT
>ERZ779681.588-NODE-588-length-12450-cov-2.71109_pt1 | contig 12450 bp, 9 predicted proteins | sample MGYA00511905_ERZ779681 | MGnify/ENA primary metagenome ERZ779681 (study PRJEB29588, sample SAMEA2144578) | human gut metagenome | biome: human gut; feature: human-associated habitat; material: faeces | place: Denmark | collected 2008/2010 ... | reverse complement strand
ATATGTGCAACTTTCCCATTTATAAATATCTAAAATTTTAATTCAACCAACGAGTTGGCATGGTATTGTTCATCGGTTGTTATTCTTCCGTTCTCTGCTTTTTCTTCTGTACAACTGTTGAATAGACTTAAACAGCAGATTATGACAAATAGTTTAAGGTTAAATTTCTTTTTCATATTGTATGTTTTTGTGGTATATATCAGATATGGAATATCAACTTGGGCAGCTATTAATGAAGTCAGGCCGTCTTGATGGCATAAGCTTTCAAGACGGCCTGGCTAAACATTTATATATTATCTGTTCAGATAAATATATGTTGCTTATAAATAATTAGAAGAACAGATAGCGTTCGTCTACTACATTTGCTCTCTGATACAAATCATTGATGAACTGGCTGCTCATACGTGCGGCCATATTCGATAATGTTGTTTCTTCTTTTTTAGCATCGTATGTTTCAGAGGTCTTGTCTTTTTGAAGAACCTGAATCATGTAAACCCCTGCATTTCCCTTAATCGGAGTACTTACCTGATTGGCTGCAGTTTTAGCAGCGTAAGCGCCGATGACTGGTTCGCTAGCTCTAGCTACTGAAATATAAGCAGGTGCAGAGAATGTTACATGTTTTACAGTGTCGCTTACAGCGCCGTTCATAGCTTTCACTTGTTCCAAAGAGTTGAACCCTTTCATCTGTGTCATCAGTTGTTCAGCTTTTTTGTCGCGGCGGATTTCTGTCCGGAGCATATCTGCTACAGAATTGATGTCGCGGTATCCTGCTTGGTGGATTTTGTCAAGAGCTACAACCATCAGATGATCGTTTTCACCACATTCATACAAAGGAGAAACTTCTCCTGGTTTAGCAGCAAATACCCATTTTAAAGCTTCACGGGTAGATTTTACACCACCTACATAATGTTCTGCGCTAGAAAAATCGGTACGCGGAATCAATGTGTATCCATTTTCTTCAGCATTCTTTTCCATATCAGCAATGGTGGTATTTTGTGCAACAAACTGACTGAATTTGTTGTAGGCATCATTGTAAGTTTCCTTACTGAACTCTACAGGACGTTTTACGATAGCTACCTTATATTTATTCTGGTTAGCTTTTTTGTCCATTACCTGAAGAATCAGATTGGCTTGTCCAATTTGCAGGTTAGTGATGTCTTTAACCGGTTGATCAATCAAAGCATTGATGAACTTACTGTTTTCTGCATCCAGTTCTGCTCCTTCCCAACTTCTGGCACTTACCCAAGTTGTTTCTCCTGTCTGACCATATTTTTTAGCAAGTTCAGCAAAATCTGTTCCACCTTTCAGTGCTGTATAAATACTGTCTGCCAGAGTCTTGGTTTTTGTAGCATCTTCTGCATATACTTGAATCTGGCGGAATTGGATTGAATCAGGAGCTGTTACTTTAGCAATAATTTTAAAAGCATTGTAAGAATCGTCTGCCTGATTATAGTATGGACCGTAAATTTCATTGATGGCCGTAGAGTCCAGACGGGCAGCTACATCACTAGGTAATACATTTTTGCTGACCGGAATATCAGAATAAGATACAGCAGAACCAGTAGTACGTACGAAAGCAGCGTAATCAGCAGTTGTATTGGCCAACTGGTTGCTGTACTCTGTTACTTCTTCCTGAATTGCTTTTCTATCAGCGTCTGATGGTACAACTTTGATATCGATGTAACGGATGTCGCGAGTTTCTACCAGTTGTTTGAACTGTTCTTTTTTCTGATTATACAAATCCTTGATTTCTGCATCGCTGACCTGAATTGTAGAATCATTGATAGTTGTATAAGGTACACCTGCTACTAATAGATCGCTTTGTTCTGTACGTCCTTTGAATGCATCTTCTGCAGATACAGGATTTGAAATCAATGATTTAGATATCAGATTTTGATATTTTTCTGCTAACGTAGATTCTCTCAGTGTTTTTTCAATAAAATTCCACAGATTACCCATTTTCTGGTAATATTCTACATACTGTGCAGGCATTTGAGAACTGTTCAGATTGGCATAATCTACCAGGAACTTTTTCAGCATATCCTTATCGAAAGCACCTGTTTGAGGGTTACGGAAAGGAGTCTGCATCAATAATGGGTGTGTACCTTGGTCGATGATAGCTTTGATTTCTGCATCTGTTACTGTCAGACCCAATTTCTCAGCTTCTGCAGCAATTAACTGGTTATTGACATAAGACTGCCATACTTGGTCTTTGATGTTGGTAAGTTGTTCATCTGTCAACGAATTCAGTCCGTTGGTCATTTTAATGACTTCGCTGTATTCGTCTACCATTTTCTGAAAATCCTGTGCGGAAAGTTCTTTTCCATTCACCTCTCCAACGTCTTGTTTCCCCTGATGAGGCTGGAGAATTTTCCAGGCATCACCTGCAATAAAGGCAAAAAGGGCAAGACCGATTACAATGACCAATAAAGGTCCTTTGCTTCGAATTGTTTGTAAAGTTGCCATTTAGATGTGATTATTTTTTGTTTATTGTTTTTTTATCTCTTCATAATTAGCGCACGAAGATACAAAAAATGCCTTTTCGTCGCTATTTTTAGGTTAAAAAAAAACGATTATTTCTGTACTTTCAGCTTCACAAGTTCAATTTTAGTGGCAGTAACCTTAATTATTTTGAACTGGAAGTTGCCAACTGTGATAGTTTCATGTGTTTTCGGGAAGCTTTGGTATTCATGAAGTATCAGTCCTCCGATGGTTTGATAGTCGTCTTTTTCTGGTAAATTCAGACCAAATTCTTCATTGGCTTTTTCAATCTCCAGTCGGCCTGATAGGATATACTCATTTTCTCCAATGGCTTTGGCAATGGTCGAGTTAGTATCATGTTCGTCTTCAATGTCACCAAGGATTTCTTCTACAAGGTCTTCTAATGCTACAATTCCGGCGGTGCCTCCGAATTCATCTACTACGATGGCCAAAGAGCGTTTCTGTTGCATGAAAAGTGTCATCAGTTTATGTGCGCTCATTGTTTCTGGCACAATGGGAATTGTACGGATATTTTTTCTCCAATCGCTTATACCTTTGAACATTTCAGAAGAATGAATATACCCGATGATGTTGTCTATGTCATCTTTGTATACAATAACTTTACTGACTCCGTTTTCTATAAATGTTTCTTTTAATTCTTCCAGACTGGCTTCCTGGTCAACTGCGATAATTTCTGTTCGTGGAATCATGCAGTCCCTGATTTTAATGGTAGAAAAATCCAAAGCATTTTGGAATATTTTCACTTCCGTATCGATTTCTTTCTGATTACCGGATTCTTCGATGCTGCTTTGGATGAAATAGTCTAAATCTACTTTGGTAAATGCCTTGTCGGTATCTTCTTTATTGATACGTGTTCCTGTCAGATAGAGAATACCTGTTGAAAGTGTAGACGCAAACCGACTGATGGGATACAGTACTACGTAGCAGATATAAGTAGGTATAACGAAAAGTCGAAGAGTTACATTAGGATTGATTTTGAATAACATTTTCGGGAGAAATTCTCCTGTAACCAAGATAATGAAAGTAGAGATTATTGTCTGGATAATGACTAGGCTTGCTTCATTAGAGATGATTCCTGCCAGGAGATGGTCTTGGATAATCTGTGCCATGAAGATACCATAAATAACCAATGCGATATTGTTCCCTACCAACATGGTAGAGATGAAATTATTAGGGTTATGATAAAAAACGGATAAAATTCGGGTAGTCATATCGTTCCCTTTTTCCATTTCGAACCGTAACTTACTGGACGAGACAAAGGCAATTTCCATACCAGAAAAGAAAGCAGAAAATGCCATTGAGATAAATAAAGGTATGATGAGTCCCATGTTGGTACTGAATTTTCTATGCTAATTTTGTGTTTTGGTAGAATCTGCCGCGGTTTGATCTTCCACGGTGAAGATTCCGGTATTATTGAATATCTGATAAGCTGTCAGTTGTTGGTTCGATTCAAAGCCATAACCGGTCAGAATCTTATCAATCTGTTCGATACGTATATATTTGTCTGAATATATTTTTTCTTTGTTCTGGTCCCAAAACAAGAGTTCTGTATCAAATTTGTCGCCTTGTTGGTTCTGGATATGTACGTTTCCTCGTAATTCCCATAACTTTTTGGGTTCGTAATAATATGCTGTATCAGCTTTAATGCTAGCATCTACGTGGAAGATACTGTCGAATTTTTCCAGATAAATTCCTTTTTCAAAGGCCCAGAACGGTGGATTCCTTTGGCTATAAATCAGCCACTCTTCTGTGATAATCTTGTATCGGATAGTTCCCGAGTCTGAAATTAACGTTGTTACTCCTGTCGTTTTCATATCGGGTAATGAATCTTTTTTGTCGACGGCTGCTGCCATCGGTTTTTCCTTGCTTCCGCAAGCAGGTAAAAAAAGAAACATAACAGTTGCCCAAATGGCAACTGTTATGCTTATGATTGATTGATATATAATTCGTTTTCGTTTATCGGACATAATTATCTGATGGTTGTAGTTTCGCCAATCCATCCACCGATAGTTACAGAAGTACCTTTCTTCAAGCCTAAGAAGAACAAGTCTTCGTCTTTCGGAGTGTGGGCAGCATAAGTTCTGATCAACTCATTTGCTTTTTCAGTTACGCTTGGGTCTACACTTTTCGCACGTTGCAGTTTGTCGATAACAGCAAAGTATGTACATTTGTTCAGTGCAGGTTCGTTGTTCCAGTTCGGGCTTGATGCATACATCTGGGCAATCAGGATGTAAGCTTCACCATAGTTCGGGTTGCAAGACAACGCTTTGTTGGCGTATTGTTTAGCACGGCTCAACTGTTTCTTGCTAAAGAGGATTACAGCTGCGCTGTAGCAGTTGTCTGCCTTCTTTTCAGGATCCTGTTCCAATTCGATAGCCTGGTCAAAGTAGCTGATACTCTTATCTGTATCGCCTTTTTTGAAATACATGTAACCACAACCTACAGCTGTAGCGGCAGTCGGTTCGATGGCATGAGCAGCTTCTGAAGCTACGAAATAAGCTTCTTCTTCTGTACATTTCAATAACTGCATGACATTGATTACCTGTTTCAAGTAGTCCAGATTAGTTTTGTTCTGTTCAACTTTCGGACCATAGATAGCTTGCAGGTTTTCGCAGCTTGCTGCACCACTATTGATGAAGTATGCATCTACATTATCTTTAGCCAGTTTCAACAGTTGTTTGTCTTTTTCTGAGGTAGCTGCTTTATAAGCTGCATCTGTATAGTTAGCTGCAGACAAGTAATCTTGGATGAATTGTTCCTTGTGAGTTTCATCTGCTTTCAGTTTGCGAGAAGAGATATCCATGAATTCCTGCAATACATAGTATTCTGAATTTTCCTTTTCGCTGTCAACAGCTTCTTTACTCATGGCGTATGCTTTGTTTACGTCAATTTTGCCGCAATAGTTCAAGTAATCATGTACCTGCAAACCTAAGATAGAACCTTTAGTTGTGGGTTTCTTGACTAAAGTATTCAACTGATCCAGATATTTGATACGCTGATCATAAACTGCCATCAGTTCGTCCATATAAACTTTCTGCTGAGCTGCATCTTTTGAAGAGGCAATCAAGGCACGCAAAATCTTTGTACCATTGGTATATGTACCTACCTGAGCAATAGGAGCTTCAGTAAATACAGCTTTCCATGGTTGGTATGCATCTTTAAAGTTGTCTGTCTTGACATATTCAGTATAAATACTGATATTCTTCAAACAACGAACACTGTCTTCTCCGTGTCCAAATCTAGAACCGTCTTCTACTCCTTTCTGAGCAAAAGTCGCTGTTGCTCCTAATGAAAGCGCACACAGCATTGTAAACATCTTCATCTTCATCGTATATAAATTTAGTTGTTCTTCATTTCGTCGTTAAATGTTAATTAACTTTCCACTTCATGAACCAATGTTCATTGAAAGTCAGACCCAGTTTCAATACAAAACGGTTTTCAGATAACATTCCTTTTACAGAGGGTACCACCCGTATGTATTGTCCGGTAATGCTGAGTACCGTATTGCGCTGAAACAGATGCAACGGTAATCCTAATCCGGCACTTACTCCCCATTCTTTCGGTCCGTCATATTGTGGCAGTTTCATATAAGAGGAGGTATAATAAGCTCCTGCCCGATACTTAATACGCGACAGATAATTTCGTCCATATAAGCTAGGCATGTATTCAATACCTGCTCCAATCCGAGATCTGTTTTTGTAGAAATCCGTCGAATTATCATATTTTACATTCTCGAACTGTTGCAATGTATAATCTGCTCCTACAATTAGGTTCTGTTTGTGTTGCCATGTCAATCCTGCTCCTAAAGTACTTGGAATTCCATATGAATCTTTGATAGTTTCTTCGGTTAACTCCGAATAGCTCTCACCGTCAGTTACTTGGATTCCTTTCGTCTCTGTTGATTTCAAATCATGTCCCAGACCATATACAAGTCCTAATGTCACCTTGTCGGTTTTGCTCAGTTTTTGCGTATATTGCAGACCGAAGTTTGCCATATAGCTATTGATACTGATATTGTTGTATGTTGTAGTCTGGTCTCCTCCATTACTGAGCGTTGCCAGTGTCTGATAGTCGATATCTCCGTAAAGGTATCCTATATTTGCTCCTACTGACAAGTTGTCCAAAATCTTGAATCCTATTCCTCCAAAAATCTGTTGTAACCCACCGTCGCCGTAGAATGTATTGGTTAACGTCACGTCGTCGGTGTTTTCAATATCTGAAGTTTTGCTGAATTTATAGCCCACATTTGAGTAAGGGGTAAATCCAACAGCGAATCCGATTCTAGGGTGTAGTCTGAATTGTATAGCCAGATAATCAAAGCTAGCATTTTTAGCGTTGGTCTTATAGCCGTTTTCCTGATAGTTTGAACTTTTTAGTCCCATACCGACGTCAAACATGAATGATAGTGAATCTACCGCACTGTATGAAGCCGGGTTCATTACATTTATCTGTTCACTGGATCTCAACGCATATCCTATTCCACCCATGGCTGCATTGTGTGTAAATGCTTGATCGGACAATTCTCCTAAACCGTATCGTGTATAGGGGGAGTTAGTACTCGATTGTGCATTTGCTGCAACCGCTCCCATAATGAACAATGCGCTAAAAAGTGCTTTATTACTTGACATTATAATTCAGTATTCTGTTTAAACCTTTCAAAACTAAAAATCTATCTGCAAATATGATACTTTTTAAGTTTGTATCAAAAGAAAATTTATCTCCGCCAGTTAAAAAAACCAAAAGACCGGGATATTTCTTTCGCATATAGGTAATGTATCCTTCTATTTCCAGTTCCATTCCTTTGATAACTCCTGAACGGATAGCTGTTTCTGTATTGTAACCGAACTCAGGTCGGTCTCCGTCTTTTTCTATCAAAGGTAATTTGTCACAATAGGCACTTAAGGCCTTGAAACGGGTGTAGATTCCCGGTGAAATATTTCCTCCGTGGTAATTCCCGTCTGCATCTACAAATTCATAGGTCAGTGCAGTTCCTGCATCTATGACCAGCAGATCTTTTCCTGGTTGTTGGTCGGAAGCCCCAACAACGCCTGCCAGTCGGTCCATTCCTAATGTTTGTGGACTGCGGTACAGATTCCGGATTGGTACTGGTGTCTGATAGTTCATTTCAATCATTGGAAACGGTGTTTCTTTCAGTTGTCTGCGTATGGTCTTACTGAGTGTAATGACCGATGCAATGATTCCTTTTTCTATAGGATATTTATGATACAACAACTGCAGACAATCCAGACTGTGATTGGACCCTCTCAATACTTCAATGATCTGATTGCCGTCGAACACAGCGAGTTTTGCAACCGTGTTTCCTATATCTATTACTAAATTCACGTTACATTCGTTTGATTTGTCTGCAAAGTAACGTAAAAATAAACAGATTGCCCATAAAAATAATGATTTATTTTGGTTCGGAATGAATTATTCGGCGTATTTTTGCAACAAAATAGAGCGTAGAAGTGATAATAGTTAAGAAAATGAGATTTTTGTTGTTGCTCTGCTTCCTGGTAGAGCTGTCTCCGCTTCGTGCACAGCTGGCGGATAGCATTCGGTTCAGTCTGTTGACTTGTGCTCCTGGTCAGGAAATCTATGAATTGTTCGGTCATACGGCTATACGTTATCAGAATTTTACCCGGAATGAGGATTATGTATTCAATTATGGCATGTTCAGTTTCCGGACTCCTAATTTTGTGTATCGTTTTGTTAAAGGTGAAACAGATTACCAGTTGGGAATTACACCTTATATATATTTTGAAGCAGAGTATGCCATGCGTGGGTCATCGGTTTACCAGCAAGTACTGAATCTGACAGAAGCCGAGAAACAGAAGCTTTATGGATTGTTGCGGGAGAATTATTTGCCTCAGAACCGGATATATCGTTATAATTATTTTTATGACAACTGTACGACACGGGCTCGAGATCAGATAGAAAAAGCCATTTCAGGTACAGTCGTATATCCGGAAGCGGTTCCTGTCTCTTTTTTCCGTGAAATCGTTCATCATTATACCGACGGTTTTCCGTGGGATGAATTTGGCATTGATTTATGTTTAGGGGCAGAGGCAGATGCTCCGATAGGTATTCGGCAGCAGATGTTTGCTCCATTTTATATGAAAGAGTTTGCATCGCAAGCTTATATTGTTTCGGCCGATGGCAGCCGACGTCCGTTGGTGTCAGAAGAAATCAAAATTGTCGATGTAGAACCGGATCCCGCCGAGTCTTCTTTCCTTTTGTCTCCGTTTGTATGCGCCTTATTATTCCTGATATTGAATATCTGGATTGCATGGTTGCAATATAGAAATAGACGTATTTATTGGGGGTGGGATATTATATTATATGGTATACAGGGAATTGCCGGATGTGTCATAGCCTTCTTGTTCTTTTTCTCTGTTCATCCTACGGTGGACTCCAATTGGATGCTGATGTTGTTTAATCCCATTCCATTGGTTTATCTTCCAATAATGGTTTGTCGTGTTATCCGGCGGAAAAAAGACCTCTATCATTGGATAAATTTGTCGTATTTAACAATTTTTATAGTCTTAATTCCTCTTTGTGGCCAAAAAATTAATTTAACAGTATTACCTTTGGCGCTCGGTTTACTGGTGAATGCCGCCAGTCATGTTTTAGTTAGTAAGAAAAGGATAGAATGAAAGAACGTATACTTACATCTTTATTGACTGTTTTCGTCATTACTGGTTTACAGGCTCAATCCGTATCACCGGTTCCGAGGCTGGTTGTCGGGCTTACTATCGATCAATTGCGGACCGATTATATCGAGGCTTTCTCGGCCATGTATGGAGAACGTGGTTTCAAGCGGCTGATGAAAGAAGGGCGTGTTTATTTTAATGCCGAGTATGACTTTATCAATGTCGATCGTTCTTCTGCTATTGCTGCTATCTATACGGGAACTACACCCTACCAGAATGGTGTAGTAGGGAATCGTTGGATGGACCGGAATTCGTTATGTGTAGTCAAGAGTGTCGATGATAAGGATTTCATGGGTATTTATACATCTGAATCTACTTCACCCAAAAATCTACTGGTATCTACGGTTTCTGATGAGCTGATGGTTGCTACCCAGGGTACTGCGGAAGTCTATTCTATTGCTCCGACACGTGAAATGGCGGTTCTTGCTGCCGGACATGCGGCTAAAGGGGCTTTTTGGCTGAATGAAACGACTGGTAAATGGTGTGGCAGTACTTACTATGGTAATTTCCCTCAGTGGGTTACTACGTATAATGATTGCGAAGCCATTGATTTCAGAATCGATAATCTGGTCTGGCAGCCTTATTTGCCGGTTAATTCATATCAATATATTACTTCCGATGCCAAACAGCTTACTTTCAAGCATGATTTTACGGATGAGCGGGCAGATAAATACCGGAAGTTCAAGACCAGTCCCTATGTAAATGACGAAGTGAATCGTTTGGTGAATGCCTGTCTGGAGAATACCTCTATCGGAAAAGACGGAATACCGGATTTGTTGACACTTTCATATTATGCAGGTAACTACGACCATCGTCCTAATACAGAGCTTCCTTTGGAAATTCAGGACATGTATGTACGGTTGGATAACAGTATTGGCGATTTGCTGGAATTAATAGACCGTAAAATAGGCTTATCGAATACTTTATTTTTTATAACCTCAACCGGTTATTCCGATTCTGACCCTGTTGATGCCCCGCAGTACCGTATCCCGGGAGGTGAATTTCATATTGACCGCTGTGCAGCTTTGTTGAATATGTACCTGATGGCCATATATGGGCCGGGGCAGTATGTGGAGACGTATTACGACCAGCAGCTTTATTTTAACCATAAGCTGATAGAGGAGAAAAAAATGAATCTGACCGAGGTGATGAACCGCGCTTCCGATTTTATTGTGCAGATGAGTGGAGTTCGTTCTGCTTATTCTTCTCAGCGTCTGTTGTTGGGGGCATGGACTCCCCGTATCGATAAAATCCGAAACAGTTTTACTCCTACTTGTTCAGGCGACGTTTACGTGGAAGTGATGCCGGGATGGTCGGTTTTCAATCCTTATTCAAAGACTGTTAAAGTTGTACGGGAGACTTATGCGTCAGTACCTCTGGCTTTCATCGGTTGTAATATCAAGCCCGAAATCATTTATACACCTGTCAAGGTAGCAACGGTGGCACCTACTGTCACACATTTCATGCGTATCCGTGCGCCCAATGCGGCCAGTGCTTCGCCTTTGACAGGAATTCGTAAATAACCGGAAGATACATGCTTCCTGTCTGTAAGATTTTTTGTATTTTTGCATGTCTTCTCCGGACAATCTATTTTTTGAAATAATAAACACTGATATACAATGGGATTTAATGAATTTATAAGCAAGTTATTCGGAAATAAAGCTACCCGTGACATGAAGGAAATTCAGCCGTGGGTGAATAAGGTAAAAGCTGTTTATCCGGAAATCCAGAAGCTTAGTAACGATGAACTCCGTGCAAAGACCTTGGAGTTGAAGAAGATGATCAAGGATTCGGCTGCCGACAAGAGTCAGCGCATCGAAGAATTGAAGGCGTCGATTGAAACTACTGATATCGAAAAGCGTGAACCTATTTTTGCAGAAATCGATAAACTGGAAAAAGAGGTACTTGATAAGTATGAGGAAGTGTTGAACGAAATTCTTCCTACCGTATTTGCCATTGTAAAAGATACAGCCCGCCGTTTCTCTGAAAATGAAGAAATTGAAGTGACTGCCAGTGATTTTGACCGACAGTTGGCCGGTCAGGGACGTGATTTTGTCTCTATCGAAGGCGATAAGGCTATCTGGAAGAATCACTGGAAAGCGGGTGGTAATGAAATGAACTGGAGCATGATTCACTACGATGTACAGTTATTCGGTGGCGTAGTGTTGCATCAGGGTAAGATTGCCGAAATGGCGACCGGTGAAGGTAAGACATTGGTAGCTACTCTGCCGGTATTTTTGAACGCACTGACCGGTAACGGTGTTCATGTAGTAACCGTGAACGATTATTTGGCTAAACGTGACTCTGAATGGATGGGCCCGCTCTATATGTTCCATGGTCTGAGCGTAGATTGTATCGACAAGCATCAGCCTAACTCGGCTGCACGTCGTCGTGCATACATGGCCGATATCACGTTCGGTACCAATAACGAGTTCGGTTTCGACTACTTGCGTGATAATATGGCTACCAGCCCCAAAGACCTGGTACAGCGTAAACATAATTATGCCATCGTCGATGAGGTAGACTCTGTATTGATTGATGATGCGCGTACTCCGTTGATTATTTCTGGTCCGGTACCGAAAGGCGACCAGCAGCTGTTTGAGGTGCTTCGTCCGTTGGTTGAACGGTTGGTAGAAGCTCAGCGTAGACTGGCTACCCAATATTTGGCCGATGCCAAACGCTTGATTGCATCGGATGACAAGAAAGATCAGGAAGAGGGATTTTTGGCATTGTTCCGTAGTCATAAGGCACTGCCCAAAAATAAGCCGTTAATCAAGTTCCTAAGTGAACAAGGTATTAAGGCAGGTATGCTGAAGACTGAGGAAATTTATATGGAACAGAATAACAAGCGTATGCCTGAGGCCACTGATCCATTGTATTTCGTAATTGATGAAAAGCAAAACAGCGTAGATTTGACCGATAAAGGTATCGACCTGATTACAGGAAATGCGGCAGATCCTACTTTATTCGTTTTGCCTGATATTACTTCCCAATTGTCTGCTTTGGAAAATGAGACAGATTTGACAGAAGAAGAAAAACTGGCCAAGAAAGATGAACTGATGACAAATTACGCTATCAAGTCTGAACGCGTACACACTATCAACCAGTTGCTGAAGGCTTATGCCATGTTCGAAAAGGATGACGAATATGTTGTAATCGACGGACAGGTTAAGATTGTTGACGAACAGACAGGACGTATTATGGAAGGCCGTCGTTATTCTGACGGTTTGCATCA
>ERZ779681.583-NODE-583-length-12513-cov-9.19811_pt1 | contig 12513 bp, 8 predicted proteins | sample MGYA00511905_ERZ779681 | MGnify/ENA primary metagenome ERZ779681 (study PRJEB29588, sample SAMEA2144578) | human gut metagenome | biome: human gut; feature: human-associated habitat; material: faeces | place: Denmark | collected 2008/2010 ... | reverse complement strand
CGGATACTACGGGCTGTATGGCGATAGCCTTTCTCATACCGCTGTTATGTTATGGGGTGATTGGAGGGTATGCACTTTCGAATCGCTCTGGCTCTTCTTTGGCAAAGAAGTAGTTTTTTCGAAAATCACCCTGTCCCTCTTTACCCTTAAAGAGGGCTCCACCTTTCATCTCGGTCTTCTCCCCCTCAGGGAAGAAGAGGGAAACCGCCCTACTTGGTACTCAGAGCCGCTACGCTATAATGTTGGCGGCCCCATCAAAGGTTTTCGCCATGATTATGCGGTATGGGACCGCTGTGTGTTGGTGGGGTGTGCTAGTAAGGACAGTGCTGTATTATAATAAAAAAATAGGAGGATAATAGTTAAATATGAGTAATCATGTATATTACGGTGAGTATTCACTGGCTTATTGGATAGAACTTATCCTTACACGCAAAATAGTTCTGCCGAAATATCAGCGGCATTTCGTTTGGAATAAGGATAGTTTGAAGACGCTTATAAATGCTTTCCAAGACAATCGTTTTGTTCCGCCTGTAACGATAGGAGCTTTTTGTAAGTCGGATGGAAGCATAACAAATTACATCATTGATGGTCAACAAAGACTTACTAGCATATTGCTAGCATATCTGGACTTGTTTCCTGATAAGGAAAAATATAAAACGCATCTGCTTGCCTTGGCTCGTGGCGAGGAATCCATAGATGAAGATGAAGGTGACCCTTATGATAATGTATTGGAATGGAATCTGTCCTACTTAACAGAAAAGGGAAATAACAAAAATGAGATCTGTTCTAAACTGGAAGAAGGCAATTATATGTCTATTGGCTTGGAATTGCCAAATCAGTTTTTTCATGAGCATTATTTAGGTTTTTCCTACATTGTTCCTGCTGCTTCAGATGAAACGAGCCAACAATGTTATTATACCAAGATGTTTCGTGATATTAATGTTCAAGGTGTTCAATTGATAGATATTGAAAGTCGTCGTTCTCTTTATTTCCTGAATGAGAAATTCGAAGGTTTCTTTGAACCGGCCTTTATGAGTGACTATTATGTAAATCGAGTTGGTGAAAAGCAGAGATTAGACTTTACTAGGTATTTGTGTCTGTTGTCGGCTTTTAAAAAACTGAATGATGTAAATAAGGTGGCTCGTGGCTTTAGCGGTAAAAAGATAGAGAAATATATTGAAATGTATATCTATTCTGTGGTAGGAAATGACAATGAGGATATTTTTGGAAGTTTTTCCGTTATTTTCCCTGATGGCGATTTCGCCGACGATATTCAGCGGTTAAAAGATACTTTAGATGATTTGAATCTCTCAACAGAATATCCTTCTATCATTAATATGGATATGTATTTCTTTGGGTTGATTTACCATGTGCTTCTCTGTCATCGCCATATTGATATTTCTAGAAAATGGCAATTGAAAAATAGAATAGAAAGGCGTATAAATGATCTACGAGATATGGATAATCATGCCCAGGCTCCTGCTCAGTTTCAGTATATGAGACAACGGTTAATACAGTCTATTAATGTTTATGAAACTTTTGTATTGTCATGAGAAAGCATGAAACTTTTATATTGACTCCTATAGCTAATATCTTAAAGGAGGCTCAGTTTGCTTTGGCACCTTTGGAAGGCAATATCAATAATTATCCGTTGTTCGATTATGTGATGCAATCATTGTTCCTGAAAATGACAGGATTTCAGGAGCAAAAACTAAAGTGTATATCATGGGAACTGGCAACTGATGACTATGCCCTGAGATATGAGCGATATAAACTGCGACCTTTAGGAGAGTGTTCTTCATATAAAGACAAATTAGTTGTATTTGGAGATTTGGTTTCTAATTTGGAGAAGATAAAGCCAGGTTGTGCCCTCTTATCGGATTCGGAACGCTCACAGATCATGACCAGTACGAAAGATGAAATTATAGAATTCTGTTCTCAATCTCCAATCTCTGGTTGGGTAGAAAAAAGCTTAGGTGAATTCAAATCTCTTTTTGAGAAGTGTGGTACGGAATGTGTGCTATATGTGAATAAAGGTAAAGTGACCGAAATCTTGGGGCATTGTGAAAACTGTATGAAGAAATCAAATCCCTGTAAGTTGGCAAAATTAAAATCATTGAAAGATATTTTTGACATAGCTATTCGACATAGAAATAGATGTGCTCATAATATTTCCTCTTATCAGCAGAACTTGCCTGCTTTGGAAGAATTACAGAAGGAGGAATACGTATTAGAGAATTATCTGGTGCGTTTTGCAATATTTTTGATCATAGATAAAGTGTTTGTGGCTTTGTTCAGAAAATATTTGGAAATGAAGCCTGAACCATTTAAACTATAACTCCAACAGATATGCTTTTACCATCATCTTCATTTGACAACATCATCGTATCATACTTCAAATTTTTCAAGGGAGGTCCTACGCATGAGATCAGTATCAGCAGGGTCTTGGGTGGGATACGCTCTGATGCTTTTAAAAATATCGTATTGGAGGTCAGAAAATATAAGCCTACCAATATTGAACTCTCCAAAAAATATAAATCAACTCTTCCTGCTGTGACTTTTTGTGGGACATTTAAAGGAAAGAGAAATCTGGAGAGTTGCGTTCATTATAATAATGTGATGGTGATAGATATTGACCATATGTTCAAAGAATATGGATGGTGTTAGGAGGAAAGAACATTATTATGGAAAGGCTTTTAGCTATTATGGGCAAGCCTATAAGGATTGATAGTGTCACCTGAACATGTCCCTAATCCCATGTAATTATAACTCGAACAAAAAGGTGAATGTCAAGACTGCCTAATTGGCAGCTCTAGCAATACCAATTAATAATATGCTTTTTTGAAAAATGTTGGATGGGCTAACTGCTGAAAATCAGTAGTTACGTTCTAACGGTGATTTACAATTTCTTAAATACTGAGCAGACACAAAATGAAAAACAAGAGAAATAGGATATTCTTTAATGGAACAGACTTGTTGTCAACATTGTTCTTGCGGGAAAATATTATAGATATATTTGTTTCCATAGGACTACTTTTGCTGTTACTAGAAAATTTAGAAATAGTGCAAACTTTTATTTTTAGATATTCTAGTAACTACTTTTATGTCATTGAGAATCAATTGTATGGAAATAAAATACTGAATGTTTGGTTTACTGTAATTCTCATTTATGGTGGAATAACTATCTGCTATAAATTAAAAGAGAATCAGCATGTTTCTTTATTTAGATTAGTGTGCTATTTGATAGGATTCATTTTGCTGTTTTATAGAAATGAATTCTATTTTATAGATAGTGCAATTCCTTTGGTAAGTTATAGCTTTTTGTGTGAGATATTCTTGCTGTTATTTTTTGTTTTAGACGTGAGCAAGTGTTATGTACCACATACTGCGAAAAAACTCTATCAAAAGGGATTTGTAAATACTGAAACTCCTATTGATAATTTGAACCCAATTAGAGAAGCGTATGCAAAAAGTTTGGTTAGTCAACTACTGAATGTAGATACCACCAAAGAAGCTTTCTCTGTTTCTATCTGTGGGAAATGGGGCTCTGGTAAGACAACATTTTTACATAATTTACGTAATGCCATAGGTGAAACTGCTTATTATGTGGAATTTAATCCATGGAATTGCCAAACAACCAATCAGATTATAAGTGATTTTTTCGAAGAGCTGAATGATAGCCTTGCGCCTTTCTATGGTCCTATCGAAAAACGTCTTGCTAACTATGTACGGGAGTTGATGGATGGAACGAACATGGTGAGTGACTTTGTGTTTAAAAAGATATTTAGAATAGATGGCTCCTTAGAAAAATTAAAAAATGATGTCAGTAATGAACTGTTACATTTGAAGAAAAAGGTTTTCGTTGTAATTGATGATGTGGATAGATTGGATAAAGATGAGATCTTTGAAGTCTTGAGGCTAGTGCGAAATACGGCAAAGTTTTGCAATATCATATTTGTAGTATCTATGGATGAAAAATATGTTATCGAGCAGCTTGGGAAAAAGGGAATTTTAGATGGAAAATTATATTTAGAAAAGATTTTCCCCTTGGTCGTAAAACTTCCTAAGATAGATTCTTTTGAACTTTTGGATAGCTTCAAGCATGATTTGCGTTTAATGGGGTATCCTGTGAAAGATATAAATTCAATGTTTGCTAAGTTAAATAGACATGAATACCAGGTTTTGAAGAATGCTATTGTTACATTTAGAAAAGGTAAAATGTTTGCTCGTCAACTAGCTGCATCCATGACTTTCTTGAATAATTCTTTGGGAATTCATCAATATGTCTTAAAAGATTTGATGTTCATTGAACTTTTGAAGTTTATCGACGATGAGAAGTATCAACAGATTGCAAACTCACCAACTGAAATTCTTAGAATAGAGTCTTTGAAGTCTAATTGGCAAAAGGTATATCGCTATGATGGAGACTGTAATTCTTTATCGAATAAAATTCTGGTAATCTTGTTTGGTAGTATTAATGAATATTGGGTAAAGAGAGGGTCAATACAGGCTTGTGATTCTTTTCTGAATTATTTTTGCTATGGTAATATTGCGGAACAAGTGTCTCGTTTGGAATTTTCGGTAATGTTGAAGTCTTCCCTAAATGAATTTGCTTTAGATGGGCTGAAGAAGATAATGTCTAGTTGGTGTAAGAGTAACAAATGTAGGAAAAATAGTAATAGCATATATGATAAATTTGCTAGTTACGATATTTTTTCATGTCAAGATGACGATATCATTAGAGCATATTTTTATGCATTGCAGTATTGGGTAGAATATGATGATGCTTGTCCTGAATTACATTTAAAAATCTTACGTTATCTTTTAGATGAGAATAATCATTATTCTGTAGATGGAAGTTATTTATGGAAATTGGCTTATAATAGATTTAAAGTTTGGGTTAGCAGAGGAGGTAAACTTGCAGTAAGAATGGCTAAATTACTAGCTCAATTATATGTACCAGAATTTGGGAATAATCTTATTATTCAAAACAAAGAAATAAAGCTATTTATGGAGAAAAATATAGAATTCCTATTAAATCAAAAAGACTGGGATGCCCTCAATGTAGTACAAGAAGATGGAAATTTATTGAATATGGTGTTGAGACATTCTTTAGTAAATCATGGAAGTGTTACTGAAAGTTATGTAAATTCTTTAGTGATAGAATACTTCTCTGAACAAAGTCGGAAGAGTAATAATTATCATCGATTGAAAGTATTATTGTTAGATACACTGAATGATAAAGCTTTGACTTCTGATTCCTCAAAGTTACAAGCTGCTCATAGAATTATTTATAATGTCTTTGGCTCTGTATCTCAAGGAATGGAAGATTTTAAAACTTATTGTGATAAATGTTTTGTAAGGTAAGCCATCGGCTAACCACCGTATTGTGAGACATCAAAGTTTTCTTTAACTTTGCACGCACATATTAATTTTATAAAATATTACAGCTATGCAAAGTTTTACGATTGAAGAAATCAAGAAAATCTATCAACCATGGAAAGAGAGTGGACTCTGGGGCGCATTGCAGACGATATTTTGATAGGGCTTTGAAGAACGATAAGTTGTGAGCAGAGTACGGTCTTGGCCAAATTGGCATGTTTCCTGCCACTGAGGCTAAAAGAGAAGAGAATTCTGTAATCTCCCTCTGAAATTCTTGTAACGTCTTCTAAATTTCTTTTAATATCTCCAAGATTTTCAAAGAATATGCAAGATGGAGTAGCCAAAGGCTTATGGTGGAAAAAAATATAGTATTATTAAAGACAGAACGCTATGTATAATACAAGTTGGAATGATTTTATTGGAAAAAACTCGAATAACCTAACTGGGGCATTCGAGGATTTAGCAAGATATTTGTTTCGGAAGAAATATGATGTGAGCTATGCTTTACCATATTTCAAAAACCATCCTGGAAACGAAACCGCTGTCATCAAACGAGGTGATGAAGTCATCGGTTTCCAGGCTAAATATTTTGAGAATGAGATAGATGCAACCAATATTATCCATTCCATACAACTGGCAAAAAAGTGGTGTCCAGAACAAACTTTGTTGGTAATCTATACTAACAAGGAATTTGGTATTCCTAAAACAATTGGTAATGTTACAAGCCAAAAGCAAGATAAAATTCAAAAGGTTGCATATGATTTGGGTATCAGGTTAGAATGGATGTTTGGTGATAATATTCTTGATATTGTTAAAGATACTCCAGTAGCTTATGATATATATTTCAATCAAAAATCTCATCTTCAAAATTTAAATCATGACTTAGAGGAATGTAATGAAGCAAAATTATCTCTTATAAATGATAATATAAAGTATGGCGATAAGAACATTTCTATAGAACGTTATGACTATATAGAAAAGATAAAGACTTCTGTTGAAAAAAAACAGGATCTTGTCCTAACTGGTGAAAGTGGAGTTGGTAAGAGTGCTATAATCAAGCATTTTTATAATGCAGAAAAAGAGAATGACAAACTTGTTGTCTTTGCATTAGATGCTCGACAGCTTGATACTAATTCTGTAAATGATATATTCTCTTTGGTGGAGAATTATACGTTGAAAGAGTTCTGTGATTATTATCAGGATATACAGACCAGGCTTATATATATAGACTCTGCAGAAAAACTTCTTGAGATTAAGAACATTTCGTCTTTGACATTGTTTATAGATAAATTAAAAAGGGAAGGGTGGATTTTCTTGTTTACATGTAAATCGAATAGTTTAAAGAACTTTCTTGAAGTAATGGAAAATGACCACCATTTAGGTTTAGATACATTGGAGGTAAAATCGCTTTCTACAGAGGAACTGGAATCCTTTGCTAGTAAACAGAATATTACTTTGCCTGAAGATAAAAAACTTCTCAATCAATTAAGGACTCCCTTTTATTTAGCTAGATATGTAGAAATTGGGCAAAATGCTCGACTTCAGTTATCTACTTTTAAAGAAAAAGTCTGGAGTCAAAAAGTCAGAGGGACAACTAAAGGAGGTGCACAGGTCAACAGAGCAGAGTGCTTGATTTCAATAGCTAGTAAGTTACAAGAAAGTTCTTTGTATTATGTAAGTTATTCAGAGATTAATAATCAAGATGCGGCATATTCACTTGTTGAACAAGATGTTTTAGCAGAAGTGATGCATAAGGGGTATGCAATCAAGCATGATATTTATTCAGATTGGGCTTTAGAATATTATGTTGATCAAAAAATGTCTGCGTCTATAGAAAATTTGGAGGTTATACCGAAGACTTCCGATTTTCAGAATGCTTTTGTCTGTTGGCTTCAAGAACAATTAGATAAGAACGCATCTGTGGCCGATACATTATGCAAAAGAATTTTCGATAATGAAATTGATGATTTTTGGGCATCTTCGATATTCTATGCTATTGGAAAAAGTCAGAATTACTCTTCTCATTTCTTAAGCAAATATGATTATTCTTTAAAGAGTAATAATTATCATTGGTTTAATGAGTTCGCAAAAGAACTCTATATATCCTGTCAAAAAATAAATCGATATTTTTCCTTTAATGGAAGGCAATATCCACAGTTTGTTGCTTTTGGTGGTGGATGGGAAGCCACTATTGAATACATATTTAAGAATCAAGATGACTATTTTCTTAATAATGCGTTTGTCGTTTATAATATCTTATCGGGATTTTTGGGAAAACAACCAGTTGCAGAGGATGCTGCTCATCATGCAGGATTGTTGGCTTTGAGAATCTTTAAAGAAGAGATTCAAGCCCAAGAAAATGGTACTCATCTTTATATCGAGAATTCAGATCAATGGTGTTCTTTAGTTTGTTTGTATTCTCCTTATCTAAAAGAAGAATTGCAAAGCATATTCAATGACATTATAAAGAACAAATGGATAGATTATAAAGATCCATATCATCATCTTTCTGAGTTTATAGTAAAGAAGGCAAATACTTCACTTTTACTGCCGATTGCAATTTTATATCATGGTGTAGTTCCTGATCTTTTACAGTTATATTGGGAAGAACGTTTGGATGATAAAGATCATAACTCATGGAGAAGTTCCTACAAAGAAAGTGAATATTATTTTGGGCTGAATGAAGAGTTGGAAGGAATAGGAGGTTATTTCCCTAGTAGTGCATATCAAACGCCTATATACACATTGTTGAAAACAGAATTTGACATAAGTCCAAAGTTACATCATACTTTTGACTTTATCATTGACTTTGTCAATCAATGTGTTGAAACATATAGCGTAAGAGCACAGTCATATGATGAGTTAGAAAATATTGAGGTTACTTCGCCTAATGGTAAGCAGAACTCCATAGTTGCTTCTCAAGTCTTATGGAATATGTATCGAGGAACGTCAGGGCTTTCGATGCCTAATGTTTTGGAATGTATTCATATGGCTCTTGAAAAGTTTCTGCTGGAATTGTGTAATAAACAAAACTTGCATGACTATGTGGAGAACCTTCTTGAACAGATTTTAAATAGATCTCGTTCCGCTTCAATGTGGGCTATAGTAGCAAGTGTAGTCACTGCGCACTTTGAAGATTACTTTGATATTCTGTTAAACTTCTTTCAAAATTATCGTTTCTTAGGACTGGACTTGACACGTTTTACTCATGAATTGACAGCACATACATTAAGTTTTGCCTATGTAGGAAAAGAACAATTGGGCAAAGAACGCAAGGAGTCTAATGAATTGACGCATAGACGAAATCATTTGGAAAAAGTTCTACTAAGTCTTCAAATCTCTTATTCTGATTCAACTAAGCCACAAGACAAAGCAAAGTTACAACTTTTATATGATTGTGTAGATCTTTTAAAGATACAAGTAGCAGAAATTCCTCAAGAAGAGAAAGATTATGAAGATTATATGATAGCCAGAATAGACTATCGCTCTATGATAAAAGAAAAGGTGACTTACGAAAATGGAATAAAAGCTCTGCGGTTAACTCCCAATTTAACAGATGCTCAAAAAAATGCTCATCAGGAATTGGAAAAGTCTAATATACAGATGGCTAGGGGAGTAAGACTTAGGGAATGGATAAACAAGCAATACGAAGGAAACAAGAATGAGGTCAGTAAGTCTCCGTTTGATAATGACGTTCATCTTGTGTTGGATGAAATCCGACATATTGAAAATCTTCTGAAATCGAAAGATGGAACTTTGTATAAACTCATGGGAGATGAATTCCTTCCTTATATGGGTAGTTCTGTTTTACTTATGAATTTTTCATCCGAGATGACTGATGGAGAAATTAAGGAATGCAAAGAAAGAGTGTTAGAATCTTTGCAAGATATGCCTTTTATTTTGTCTAATAGTCTATCTGGATTGGATATTTGTCTTAATGCAATACCTATACTTCTTGCTTTCTGTAATCCTAATGAAATGGCTATCGTAAAAAAGATTTGCTTGGATTATGTCCGAAGTACTTTTAAATATGGAAATACAAGACCTTGTGATTTAATGAGGTATATGCTTATACGACGAAAGGTGTGGCAAGATCATACAGATTTTATGGAAGAGTGCATTCATGAACTTGTAGAGACAAATAAAAATCAAGTCTTTTCTTTAGACCTTGCTAGAGCTATCGTTTGTTTGTTGGCTAACAGTTCTTATCATCGTAATCTTTTTGTGAAATCAATGGAAGCATTGTCTTCCGAGTGGATTCCTGATATGAGACATGGGTATGAGCATTATTCGCAGGATAGATTTGAAGATGCTGATCTTGTCGCAGACATTATAATTAATTGTCATGTTCCAGAAGTAAGTAAAGTCATTTCTTTTTTCAGTAGATATATTTCAACACATGACAAATATGAACCATTGGTAAGTAGGCTGTTATTAAAATGTGTCTCATATGGGAATTATGAACAATTTTGGGCAGCTTGGTATTCATTGTATGATTGTATTATCAAGAACATAGGAAAGAGAGACTATTCAAATGTTGTCAATGAGTACTTGCTGAATCCTTCATATTTAAATGATGATAGATCTAAATGGTTTGAATTGAAGGAAAAAGATGTGCTTTTCTTTGAAAAGGTATTGACTGAGGCTGGTGATAATCCATCGGTATTGGGATCAGTAGTTAAAGTATTTGATACTATTGGTTATGATTATTCTCTAAAGATAGTTCCTATAATAGGTTCTGTCATAGAGAATAAAACAGTATATGATGGAGATCAAAATGTTATGAAAATGCTATTGGTTAATTTGGAAAATCTTGTAAGATCTGTTCTTGCAGATTTTGAAACTGATATAAAGAACGATAAGCCTCTTAAACTAAATATCAAGACAATATTGATGTTTATGAAACAGCATGGTTCAACCCAAGCATCAATCTTCTTAAGAAATATATAGTTATGCCAGCAATTTTTCACTCCAAAGACATTCTTGTCGATTATTATAATAATCCTGACCATCCAGCATGGGCTAAAGATTTGATTTGTAGAGCTATAAATACCAATGGGACTATTGAACAAGCGGATTTAGAAATTATTCTCGACGAAATTCTGAATGAAGTTACTACTCCGTCATTGGTTATTCCTGCTAATTTTGGGGTGGCTTATCCAAAAATTTTATTAAATAGCTTAAAGCATATATCAGGTGTAAATGCATTGGCTAATAATCAAGAAATAAAATTTTGCGAAGAGGGGCTCACTTTGATATTTGGATTTAATGGTTCAGGTAAGAGTAGTTATTTCAGAATACTTAATATGATGGCTAATGCAGATATAAATTATCCTGTATTGCAAAATATTTATTCACAAACACCAGCACCTTTTCATGTTAAATTAGATTATACTATAGCTGGTACTAGGACAACGTATACTTGGAATGGTATATCCAATTTCCCGCCAGAATTGACTCATATACGCTTTTTCGATGCAAATTATAGCAAAAGGCTTTTGAAACCTCATGATAGTCATACTTATCTTTTTGAAAGTTATTTCTTAAGGATATATCAAAGTATAAATTGGGCCGTGGAATCGCTTAATAATTTGGGAGCTATATCTCTGCGTGACTACAATGAACTGAAAAGTCTATGTAACAATACAATTTGTATGTCTTTAAAAAATGCCCTTTTGCAACATTTTCGAGAAGAGTTGAGTTTATTGGGTATGGGGTATCTCCAGGTGGAGGTGGAAATAGAGGATTTGATGTTGCCAACGTCTAAAATTAAGTTTAAAATTTTAAATAATAGCAATGTTGAGCAGATTCTAAGTGAAGCTGAATTTAAATGTGCCTCTTTGGCTTTGTTTATTGCAGAAAATATATTACTAGACATTGAACAACCTTTGGTTTTTGATGATCCTGTAACTAGTTTGGATGCTCAATATGTTGAGAATTTCCTGAATAGAATCATTTCGCTTCCTAATCAGATAATTCTTTTTACGCATAGTGTGCAACTGCAAACTTTATTTTTGGAAAAGGATAGAAATATGATAAAAATCTACCCTAACAACGGAAACATTGCAAATAGGACTTCAAATAAGGTGCATGTCTTTGCATACGAGGTATTGTCAGATAATCCTCAGTGTAACGGATATGTAATTGACAACAAGATATGTAAGTCATTACATTATTTAGATAAAGCTGATGGTTATCTAAGCACTGTTCCTTTGATGAATACACAGGAAGTCATAGATTCTTTACGTCATGCCATAGAATGGATGGTGGATGAAGTTGTATTTAGAAGCAAGAGTCCATTGAAATTTAGAGGTAGAAGTAATATTCCTTGGATTGATTTGATGGCTATAACAGATGCGGGAGCACAAATGGTGACTTCTTTAAGGGATGCCTATAACAAACTATCTAATCATGGTACGCATGTAGGGATGGGAAGTGTCATGCAATCTTTTACAAGACAGGATTTGGTAGGAATATCAACTACGCTTCGCCATATTTATAACAATGCAAATTTATAAGATTAGAGTAATCTATATAAAATAGTTGACGAATTATGGAGCCAAACAACCCACAACATAAATCCTTCCTCTGGCATCTAGACATTGAGCCATTTACCTGGAATACATGCTACGGAGAGCAATGTCCATCTTTTGTTACCGAAGAGAACAAAGAGGTATGGCGGCGTTACTTGGAGAAACTCATCAAGAAGCATCTGAAGGCTGAGGTGATGAATACTCCTGAGTTTAGGGAGATTGAGACGATGGTGAGCTATGAGAAGTTGGTGCGCATCAAAAATGATGAGCAGCGCAAGCGGATGATGGAGAGACAGCGGTATTGGGCAAGTTCCTACTATTGGCACAACAAGGAATATGATGAATATGAATATACGACGTTCAGAAAGCAGACTGAAATCATCGTAACCATCTTCTATGAAGGTATTCTGAGAGGAACACAGTATGGCAATCATCCTAGAACGAAATATGCCTTGAAGATTCATAGCATCATCGAGGATTTAATGAATAAAGACTGGAGTAAAGTCAATGAGACCCTTAAATAATGAAGGAAATAAAGTTATTTGATTATCAAGAGGATATGAAGGAACGGATTGAGAAGGCGTTGCGCCTTCATCGG
>ERZ779681.580-NODE-580-length-12546-cov-2.99039_pt1 | contig 12546 bp, 6 predicted proteins | sample MGYA00511905_ERZ779681 | MGnify/ENA primary metagenome ERZ779681 (study PRJEB29588, sample SAMEA2144578) | human gut metagenome | biome: human gut; feature: human-associated habitat; material: faeces | place: Denmark | collected 2008/2010 ... | reverse complement strand
AAGACAATCGCTGGGGTTTCTTCCCGGGAATCTCAGCCGGATGGAATGTGACAGAAGAAGAATTCTGGAAAGAATCTAAAATTTCAGATGTCATCAGCAACATCAAGCCACGTATAAGCTACGGTGTAAACGGTAACGTAAATGGTATCGGAAACTTCGACATCTACGGTATCTATAAACAGATTGAAGCAGGTAACTACAATGGTGCTACGGGATATTACAATTCTACCTTAATCAATACTGCCTTGCGTTGGGAACAGAGCCGTTCATTCGAAGCCGGACTTGACTTGGGATTCTTCAACAACCGGTTAAGTTTTATCTTTGACTACTATAACCGTACAACAGATGACCTTCTGACTGATGTAAACTTACCTGCCTATACCGGTTTCTCCAGCATGAAGACTAACTTAGGTAGATTACGTAACTCAGGTTTCGAAATGGAAGTAAGAGCCAATATCCTGACAAATCCGAAAGGACTGAACTGGGAAGTGACAGCCAACCTAACTTCTGTATCCAACAAGATTCTGAAATTACCTACAAGCGACAAACCATTCAATCAGATTGACGGTTACGAGGTTGCAGCCGGATTATATAATTCAGCAACAGGAGAAACACCAACCAAATGGATTGGAGGATATAGAGAAGGTGGAAAACTGGGAGATTTGGTAGGTTATGTACAAAAACACATATTCAGAGATTGGGACGATGTCAGAGCCAATGCAAATATGGTTATTGACGAAGTTGCTAACCTGTATGGTCCCGGTATGGCCGACCAGATTAATCCACAGACTGGTTTGACTTACGCACAATCAAGCGGATGGAAACCTATCGAACCGGGTGATGTATGCTGGGATGATATCAATCAGGATGGAAAAATCAACAGTCTGGACCGTGCTGTTGTAGGAAACATATTCCCGAAAGTAACCGGTGGTTTCTCTACAACACTGTCATATAAGAATCTGTCTCTATATGCACGCTTTGATTATGCTTTAGGACACACTATCTATAATGACTTGAAAGCCCGTTCTTTAGGACAATATCAGGGACAATTCAACATCATTGACAAAGTACATGATACTTGGAGTAAAACAAATCCGGATGCAGACCTTCCAGTATTTACTTACGCTGACCAGTTGAACAAGAAGAATATTACACGTTCCAATAACGGAAATACAGCCGTTAACAACAACAGCTCACGCTTCTATGAAAAAGGAGACTATCTGGCTTTAAGAGAAATCACGCTGAGTTATAATCTCCCCAAAACATGGATCAGTAAAGCCGGTATGACAGACGCTTCTGTATACGTAACTGGTCAAAACCTGTTCTACATTACTGGCTATGATGGAGTTTCTCCAGAACCGGCTGTAGCAACAACATACGGTCGCGGTATTGATAACGGACGCTATCCTACCCCAAGAACCGTTTTATTTGGTTTATCTGTAACATTCTAAAAAATCAACTATTATGAAAAAAATATTCAATTATATTCTAGCCGGATGTCTGGCAACTTCTTTTACCGGTTGCTTGGATATGGAACCGGTAAGTAGCATCACCGATGCAAACTACTGGAAAGATGCTTCCCAGTTCGAAGCATTCAATGTAGGCCTCCATGGTATGCTCAGAGAAAGAACGTATACCATATTTGAACTTGGAGAACCACGTGCCGATATCTATAACTCCAACCCATTTACAGGTGAAGCAACCCAAGGAGTTGAAAGAATGATTGACAATACGCTGAATGCTGCCAATCCAGTTATCAGTAACTTTGGAGACTTCTACATACTTATCAATCAGCTCAACCTGATGATTAGTCACACAGAAACAACTGATTTACTGGATGCAAACGTCAAGAATTACTATTTAGGAGAAGCCTATGGAATGAGAGCTTATGTCTATTTTCATCTGTTGCGCTCCTGGGGTGGAGTTGTCCTTCACTTAGATTATACCGAAGGTAGTTCTATCGATATCGGTAATCTCAGTAAAGCAGCCGCTTCCGCATCGGAAGTAATGGAACAAATTAAAAAAGACATCCAGAGCTCTGAAGACGCTTTCGGAAATGACTACTCATTCAAATATGATAGATGCTACTGGTCAAAAGCTGCTACCATGATGCTAAAAGGAGAAGTCTATCTATGGAGTGGACGACAGATGGGAGGTGGCAACAGTGATTATGCCATCGCAAAAGCTGCACTTGAAGACGTAAAAAATGCAAAAGTTGGATTACAAAGTGAATTCAACAAAGTATTTGCCTACGACAACAAAGAAAACGATGAAATCATCTTTACCATCCACAGTGGAAGAAATGAATACAGTATGTGGAACAATATGTACCGCATGACCATGGTTATGAACCAAGCCAACTTCGGTACCTATTATGATGAAAATGGAACACTGTTGAATGAAACTGAGATGGCAGATATGCACGGAGTGATACGATATCAAATAGAGCAAGATTTATATACTCAGTTGTTCAGAGAAGGAGATAACAGAAGATTATATTCCTTAAAAGGTATCTATAGCAAGAATACAGAAAATGGACAGTTAACATTCAATTCTCCTATCGCCTATAAATTCCAAGGAGTATTGTTAGATGGAGATGCACAAAGAAGTTGGTTGGATGATTATCCAATCTATCGCTACGCAGACTGTTTACTTGCATTAGCTACGGCTAAAGCTTTTTTGGGAGAAGACATCTCTACAGAAATTAATGCAGTACGTGAACGTGCATACGGAACAGCTTATTTCAATGAACATAAAGCTGAGGTTGCCTATCCTAACGACACTGACGCTTCCTTCTATGCCAACAACCGTTTCGTAGCCAGCGATGCTGAACCTATTGAAGCCATTCTGAAGGAACGTTTGAGAGAGTTCATGTTTGAAGGAAAAAGATGGTATGACATCAGACTGATGGGCGATGATTATGCAACTAAATATTCCAATGCAAATAAGAGTCGTCTGCTTTGGCCAATTGATGAAAATTCATTAGGTGAAAATGACGAGTTAGTTCAGACACCTGGATATTAAAATCCATAAACAAATAAAGCCTTAGAATTTGTCCTCTAATCTTTTTTAGAGGTATATTCTAAGGCTTATTACAAACTTTTTTACGATAGGCAGCATCTCATATCCTTTTTCCCATTTCAAAAGCCTCAATGGGTCGTTCCTTTGTATTATCCTCATAAATAATATTATATGAAGACTGTATTCTTAGAAATCTGTTTAATCCTGTCTATTCTAAACAAAGGATTTGCACAAACAATTTATACACCAGATTGGGAATCTATAGATAAACGTCCTATACCATCCTGGTTCCAAGATGCTAAATTTGGAATCTTTATCCACTGGGGACTTTATTCTATTCCTGCATGGTCTCCCAAGGGGACATACGCAGAATGGTATCAATATTGGCTTGAAAATAAGACCTTATTCGGTAATGGCAATTTTAAGGGAGATGAAATATATAACTATCACCAAAAAACTTATGGCAAAGATTTTACTTATATGGATTTCGCAGCATTATTCAAAGCACAAGACTATAATGCAACAGAATGGGTTAACCTGTTTGTAGAATCTGGAGCCAAATATGCTGTATTAACAACAAAACATCATGACGGTTTTGCACTATGGAACAGCAAAGAAGCTACTTTAAACCATGCCAGGCCATGGAATAGTGTAGAAATAGGAGCACATAAAGACTTAGTTGATGAATTCGCAAAAGCCATTCGAAAAACATCACTCAAAATGGGCTGCTATTTTTCATTAAAAGAATGGAACAACCCTCTTTATGCACCTTCTACAATGTCTATTTATGTAGAACAACATTTATACCCACAGTTAAAAGATCTAATAACAAAATTTAAACCAGATTTAATTTGGGCGGACGGACCAGACAATTACGATGAAGATACTTGGAAAACAAAAGATTTTTTTGCCTGGCTATATACTTCATCAGAAATTAAGGACAGTGTGGTCATAAACGATCGTTGGGCTAAATTTAAAGGGAAAAAACATGGAGATTATTACACCAGTGAATATAGTTCCTCAGACAAAACATACGATAAGCCATGGGAAGAATGTAGAGGCATGGGATTCTCTTTCGGTTATAACAAACATGAAGATATAGAAGACTATGCAACACCACAAGCATTAATTCATACACTTATAAAAATAGTCAGCCAAGGGGGAAACCTTTTACTCAATATAGGCCCCAATGCTGAAGGAAAAATTCCTCCGATAATGCAAGAACGTTTACTCCAAATAGGAAAATGGCTTCAAGTTAACGGTGAAGCCATATATGGTACCAGACCATGGAAAGTAAACTGTCAATGGTCAAAAGGTAAACGTAACTGGAAGTCTAAGGAAAAATACTATGTCAGTGCCAATTCTATTCTAAAACAAACAGTAAATCCGGACCCAGGATATGCTGTTCAGGAAGTATTTTTCACCACAAAAGACCATAATTTATATGCTATCCTAACGTCATATTCACATAAAAAAATAAAATTATGGGATATCAAAACAACGTCCAATACAACAATTCATCTGCTAGGCTATCCTCAGGCATTAAAATGGAAACAGGAAGGTAAAAATTTAGTTGTATATTTACCACAACTGACTTTTTCTGAAATGCCATGTGAATATGCATGGACTCTTAAAATAACCAACATCCAATAACATTACAATATGAAATATTTTTGCTTTTTGATAATCCTCTATTATAGCTTACCTTGTGTTGGAAAAATATTCCCTCCCCTTCTGCCACAGCCTCAAAAAATAGTTTATACACATGAAAAGCTAATATTAGATCAAATCTATCTGGAAAATACAGAAAATTTACAGGAATGGTGGGCATGGTTACATGAGACCAATACAACAGTAATATCTATTCCAGCCCCAAAAACTATCAAAATTAATATTCTACCTCAACTTCCCGAAATTCCTCTCAATAGCCAAGAAGGATATAAAATCAAAATAACCAACAACCAAATACATGTTTCTGCAACATCCTCAACAGGAACGTATAGAGCTTTACAAACCATACGACAACTGACATGTAAAGATAAAGATATATACTATCTTCCTACCTGTGAAATCACAGACTGGCCTGCTTTCCGCATCCGTGGATTCATGCACGATGTAGGACGTACCTATATTTCTTTGAAAGAACTCAAAAAAGAAATAGAACTCTTAAGTCGATTCAAAATCAATGTTTTCCATTGGCATCTGACAGAGAACCAGGCATGGAGACTGGAAAGCAAGCTCTATCCGGAGCTTAATTCTCCTCAAAATATGACACGGATGCCAGGAAAATACTATACACTCCAAGAGGCCAAAGAACTAGTCAAATTCTGTAAAGAACATCATGTAATGTTAATACCCGAGATAGATATGCCAGGACATAGCGAAGCTTTCAATCGAGCTTTTCATGCAGACATGCAAAGCCAAAAGGGCATGGAAATCCTAAAGAAACTGATGGATGAAATCTGTGAAACTTTTGATGTACCCTATATACATATAGGAACAGATGAAGTGAAATTCACCAATCCGGAATTTGTTCCGGAAATGGTCCGCTACGTACGGTCTAAAGGTAAAAAAGTCATTTCCTGGAATCCGGGATGGAATTATCAGCCCGGTGAAATAGATATGACCCAACTATGGAGCTATAGAGGAAAAGCACAACCGGGAATCCCGGCAATAGACTGTCGGTTCCATTATCTGAACCACTTTGATACATATGCAGACCTGGTAGCTTTATACAATAGCCGTATCTACAATTGTGGCCAGGGAAGTGAAGATATTGCAGGCAGCATCCTTGCCATATGGAATGACCGTTATATCACCGATGAGAAACAAATCGTAGCAGAAAATAACTTGTATGCCAACATGCTGGCATTGGCAGAACGGGCATGGCTAGGCGGAGGCACGTGTTATTTTGACGGTCCAGAAACTTTACTACGGACAGAAACTCCGGAAACCAATCAGAAATTTGCCGACTTCGAACAACGGATGCTATGGCATAAACACCATACATTTGCAGGAGAACCGTTTCCATATGTCAGGCAGAGTCACGTAAAATGGAATATTACTGACGCCTTTCCCAACCAGGGAGACTTAAGAAAAAAATTTCCACCGGAAGATACAGAAGCAGAGACCTATGAGTATGAGGGAAAACGCTATCAGACTCATACGGTTAATGGTGCAGGCATCTATCTGAGGCATGTATGGGGAAACTTGGTACCAAGCTTTTACAAGAACCCACAGGAAAACCATACAGCCTATGCCACTACTTGGGTATATTCTCCAGAACAGCAGTCTGCCGGACTCCTATTGGAATTCCAGAATTATAGCCGATCAGAAAGTGATCTTCCTCCTGAACCGGGAAAATGGGATTACAAAGAAAGTCGCGCTTGGCTAAACGGACATGAACTGTTACCTCCCCAATGGCAAAGTACACACAAAAAACGGTCTAACGAAATACCTTTAACCAACGAAAACTGTGTATCAAGGCCACCCTTACAAGTACAATTACATAAAGGATGGAACAAACTCATGCTGAAACTTCCCATTGGTAAATTCCAAACTCCACAAGTAAGACTGGTCAAATGGATGTTTACAGCTGTATTTGTTACCCCTGATGGTACCGAATCTTTAGAAAATCTAATCTATTCACCCACTAACCCTGAAAAACAATAAGGACATGACGAAAAAAACATTTTTATTGCTCTTTACCTGGCTGACAGCCGTCACACTCTATGCACAACAGGACAAATCTCCTAAGTATTCCACTTACTATTACCAGCGTGCGTCACTTTTCGAGAGTCTTCCTGTTACATCCGAAGATATCATCTTTATAGGAAACAGCATCACCGATGGAGGAGAATGGCACGAATTATTCAATAATCCGCATGTCAAGAATCGAGGCATTAGTGGCGATACGACACAAGGTGTATTCGACCGACTGGATGCTATTGTAAACGGGCAACCAGCCAAAATTTTCCTGATGATTGGTATCAACAATGTACCACAAAACGAACCGGCAGATACCATTGCAGCTGGCATCCGACTCATTGTACAGAAAATCAAGCAAGTGTCACCTGAAACACAAATCTATGTACAAAGCCTGTTACCAGTCACCACTTATTATAATAAATTTTATGAACATACTTGCCACTGGAAAGAAATTCCGGAAATAAACCAGAAAATCAAGACCGTGACAGAAAAAGAACAAGTGCAATACATCGATTTGTTCTCACACTTCGTCGATGCCGAAGGACAGATGCAAAAACAATACACCAACGATGGACTCCATTTGTTGGGCAAAGGCTATCTGCTATGGAAAGAAATCATCACCCCCTATTTATAACCGAAATAAACTAACACTATGAACCGGAAATCTTTCTTTATCCTGTTTTTCCTCTTATTAACAGCTTCCTTATCACATGCTGACTCACCAACAAAAGTAGCTTGCATAGGAAATAGTATAACTTACGGTATAGGTACCGAGAATCCACAAGTCGAATCATATCCGGCACAACTGCAGCAATTATTGGGTTGTGATTACCTTGTAGGAAATTTTGGCAAGCCAGGAGCGACATTACTCAATCACGGACACCGTCCCTACATGAAACAGCCGGAATTCCAGAAAGCCATGGAATTTGCCGGAGACATTGCCGTGATACATCTGGGCATTAATGATACAGACCCCAGAAATTGGCCCAACTACCGGGATGAATTCGTCAGAGATTATCTAGCCTTGATTGATTCCTGCAGGAAAGCCAATCCACACTGTCGCATTCTGATATGCCGGCTGACACCTATTTCACACCGGCATCCGAGATTCGAATCCGGTACACGTGACTGGCATCGTGACATCCAACAAGCTATTGAAACAATTTCCCGTGTAGCCAATGTACAACTAATCGACCTCCATCAAGCCTTGTATGCCTATCCGCTCTTTTTCCCAGACGGACTTCATCCCAATCCGGAAGGCGCTGGTATACTGGCGCACACCGTCTATTCAGCCATTACCGGAGATTTCGGAGGCCTACATTTGCCTCAAACCTTCACCGACTATATGGTACTACAACGCAATCGCCCTCTCACTATAGAAGGGACAGCCAACGCCGGTGAAAAAGTCACAGTCTGCATTGATGGGCAACAACACACTGCTACCACAGGATACAACGGAAAGTGGAGCGTAACACTTCATCCTATTAAAGCCGGGAACAACTATGAACTGACTGTTTCCACTCTTAAACAAAAACAGACATTCCATCATGTTGCGGCAGGTGAAGTCTGGCTTTGTTCAGGACAGTCAAACATGGAGTTCCAACTGTCGCAAGCTATCACAGCGGATAAAGATATTCCCAAAGCAGACAATACAGATATCCGGCTATATCACCTGAAAGGGAAATGGGCTACCGATAACCGTGCATGGGAAGTATCTGCATTGGATTCCGTCAATCATTTGCTGTATTATCAACCTACACAATGGAAGCCTTGTACCCCACAACAAGTTGCCGGATTTTCAGCTGTAGCCTATTACTTTGGGAAAATGATTCAAGATAGTCTGAACGTACCAGTCGGATTAATCTGTAACGCTGTAGGTGGTTCACCAACAGAAGCATGGATAGACCGAAGTACACTGGAATTCCAATTTCCTGCTATTCTGAGAGACTGGACACAAAACGACTTCATCCAAGACTGGGTACGCGAACGTGCCTTAACCAATCTTCAAAAGAAAACAGACAAACTGCAACGTCATCCATACGAACCTTGCTACCTGTACGAAACAGGAATCCAAACGTTGGAACAATACCCTATCAAAGGAGTCATCTGGTATCAGGGAGAATCGAACGCACATAACATGGAAGCCCACGAGAAACTGTTCAGTCTACTGGTACAAAGTTGGCGCAGGAACTGGCAATCACCAGAACTCCCTTTCTATTTTGTTCAGCTGTCAAGTCTCAACCGACCGTCTTGGCCGTGGTTTCGGGACAGTCAAAGACAGCTGATGCAACAGATTCCCCATACAGGAATGGCCGTTTCATCAGACAAGGGTGACTCACTGGATGTACATCCCCGAGACAAACGACCAATCGGAGAAAGACTGGCACGTTGGGCTCTACACAAGGAATATGGCTTCTCGAACCTTCTTCCGTCCGGTCCACTGTTTAAATCGGCTCAGGTTGAGGGGAAACAGGTCGTGGTAGATTTCCTATACGGAAAAGGGCTACAACCTTCCAATGGAAAAGAAATAATCGGATTTGATATAGCTGAAACCGACGGACTATATTATCCGGCAAAAGCTACCATCCAGGGAGAACGCATCATATTGCACAGTCCACAAGTGAAAACACCACACTTTATCCGGTATGGCTGGCAACCCTTCACTAGAGCAAATCTGATGAATGCAGAAGGTCTTCCGGCTTCTACCTTCAGAAGTGAACTGTAATAATGCTTCACCGAAAAGGTCAATTTTTGAGGATTTGTGTTGTTTTTTCAAAAAAAAAATAAATTTGTAAAAACAATAATCTAATACATAAAATCATGAAACAGAAGATAATAGAAGTTCTTATCGTTCTTCTAGGCTTGATATGGTTACCTGCCACAGCCCAGGATAAAGAGAGACTGGAAATCGTAGGACACGTGTTCGAAAACATAGGGAAAACCCCTCTGCAGGGCACGATGGTAAGACTTCTGGACGCAAAAGGAACAGCAATAGACTCCATGAAGACCCGTGGCGGAGTTCAGAATGGCAATATAATCAAATACAAATCGGAGTTCTCATTTTCTGTTCCCAGAACCGAAGGAACACGCTACATTATCGAGGCCGATGCCACCGGTTACGAGACCGGCTATATGGAATTTACGGTTCGGGATTTAGGACGCCGAGAAACAGTAAAAGAATTACCTACTATCTATCTGATACGTGCCAAGCAACTACAGGAGGTAACTGTCACCGCCTCCAAAGTGAAATTCTACCACAAACTGGACACACTGGTTTATGATGCCAGCGCTTTCCAGCTGGCCGAAGGTTCCATGCTGGATGCATTGGTGAACCAGCTTCCGGGCGTTGAACTGAAAGACAACGGACAAATATACGTCAACGGCAGGTTTGTAGAAAGCCTGCTGCTGAACGGGCGTGACTTTTTCGGGAAAGACAATCAATTGATGCTGGATAACCTTGGTGCCTATGCCGTGAAAGACATTTCCGTTTATGAACGTGCAGGCAAGAAAAGCGAATTCTACGGCAAAGACATGGGGGATAAAGACTTCGTGATGGATGTCCGCCTGAAAAAGGAATACCAACAAGGCTGGATGGTAAATCTAGAAGGTGGAGGCGGAACAGAGGACAGATACATGGGCCGCGCATTCGGGCTATACTTTACACCTTATTCACAAATCGCTCTTTTCGGTGGCATCAACAACATAAACGACCAGCGCAAGCCGGGACAGAACACGACATGGACTCCCGAAAGCGCTCCCAAAGGAAACCAGAAGGTCTCCCAAGCGGGAATAGACTATAATGTCAGCTTCAACCGAAGTCAAGACATGTTGCAAGGTAATGTAACTTTCGCACAGATAACCGACAAGCAGATGGTAACCACAGAAAGAACCAACCTGCTTACTTCGGGAAACACATACGACTACCAATACAGCCGTGCCCAAATGCGTACCACTCAAATCAAACAATACAACGAAATAAACTTCAAACGCAAATATGTAGCGACCAGTATCGGCGAAAGAATGAACTATACCAAATATGAAAATAACAACAGCTACTCGGCGGCAACATTCGATGAAGAAAAACAGACCATGAACCGGGAAATCATTGACGACATCTATTCGGAGGCATACGTAGATATGCGTAACGGATTGATAAACCGTTCGCTACAAAACAATATACAGGACGGACACCAGCTGAATGTAGCGCTTAACTATTCCAATTATATCAAGTTCAAGAAGAACAGCGATTCATTCAGTTACGATTTCAGCGGACAATACAACGAAGACAAATCTGACTGGTTCAAGAATTATAGCATCAATTATGGCGACGATTCCACACCTGCCCACAAACAGAACGAATATTACAACCGGCCAAACAAAAGCTATACATTCAATGCCCATGCAGGATACACATATTGGCTTAATGACTCCAGGTATATCCAACCGGAATATTACTTCACCCATCAGACCCGGGACAAAGATTCGCAACGTTATCTGCTAGACCGTCTGGAGGATGAAGGGGTATTCGGATCGCTACCCGTCGGATATTTGTCAGCACTCGACTCCGACAACAGCTTCACTTCACGTTACCAAGACAATACACATCAATTGTCGATACGTATATCATCCACCTTTGGAAAACATTTCTATCTCGTAGCAACTCCCCAGGTCTATATCTTTGACCAGTCGCTCGACTACAGACGGGGCGGCAAGTTCTATCATGTAGACCGCCATACCAATTCATTCGCCCTGGCCGCATGGACGCACATGACTTATCAGTTCGACTTTAAGGAAGATCCTTTCATGGGTTCTCAACCCATGCAGATTCTCAAATTAAGCTATCTGATTACCCCCCGCACACCCGACCTGGCTTATTTGATTCCCATCACCGATGCCACTGATCCCCTGAACATCTACGAAGGTGTGGAAAGCCTGGACAACGAACGTCTGCATAAGATTGAGTTGACCTGGGAAATGAAACCTCGCAACGCATTTGGCAACACGCTGATGCTAGGATATTACATTACAAAAAATATGCTGACACGTGGCTACAGTTATAACACCCAGACAGGCGTACGTACCATCCGCTCTTACAACACCAACGGAAACTGGAACCGGTTCATCAACAACACGCTTTCATGGCAGTTCGGATCGAAAAAGCAATTCTCGCTCAGTTCCATTTCACGTGCCGAACAATCGTATATGAGTGACATGATTGGCATGGACATGACAGAACCCGTCAAATCCACTGTCAAGAACTGGTTTTTGACAGAAAATTTAAAGATTGACTGGCAATTAGGAAAACAAAAACTGGGATTGCGTGCCGATGTTATCTGGCGTGATACCCGCAGTACCCGTGAAGACTTTACACCCTTTCAGGCCACCACGCTCAATTACGGCGTAACGGGAGTGTTCAAGTTGCCAGCCAATTTCGGCTTCTCAACAGACCTTACCTGCTATACCCGCCAAGGATATGCAGACAATACCCTCAACACCACCGATGTAGTATGGAATGCCCGTCTGAGCTATACGGCATTCAAGGGACGGTGGGTGTTCATGCTCGATGGTTTCGATATCCTGAATCAGCTGAGCAACGTGACATACGGCATTAACGCACAGGCACGTACCGTAACCTACACTAACGTGTTACCTCGTTATGCCATGCTGCATGCCCAATACAGATTCAATATCCAACCGAAGAAACGTTGATAAAGCAAGAGTCCTGAATAACCGTGAAGCTATTCAGGACTCTTGCTTTATCTAGGGATATTCAGTAAATGTCCCTAAAATATATAATGGCATATGAAGATTATAGAA
>ERZ779681.577-NODE-577-length-12568-cov-1.91585_pt1 | contig 12568 bp, 11 predicted proteins | sample MGYA00511905_ERZ779681 | MGnify/ENA primary metagenome ERZ779681 (study PRJEB29588, sample SAMEA2144578) | human gut metagenome | biome: human gut; feature: human-associated habitat; material: faeces | place: Denmark | collected 2008/2010 ... | reverse complement strand
GGATTTGATAGATTGTAATTCTAAAAAACACAAAATAAATAAAAGTAAAAGAAAAGCAGATATTAATTATTATATCTGCTTTCTTCACGTTTTATGTAATTACAATCACTTTCCAATCGCTTGTCTTCCATAGCGTCAATAAGTTCTTGGATATCTTTTATTTGTCCTAATTCAAAACCTACTTCTGCCAACAAAACACAATCGTTACACAGTCTATAGTTTCCATATTGGATAGAACCTGCCAAACAAGCTTCTTCGCCACATGCATCACATTGGAAGAACTCTTTTTCTGAATCAGGATTATCATCAATGTCATCTTTTTTCATTTGTTCAACGACAAGTTGCATTTCTTTTACAACATCTTCTTTTTTTCTATCCATTATTATTTTCCTTCAACCAATTCTTTCATTTCTCTAACAGCTTGAGGCAAACCTACAAATACGGCTCTTGCGATAATACTGTGTCCAATATTCAATTCAACAAGGTCTGGAATTTCATGCATTCTTTTAACATTTTCATAGTTTAGACCATGTCCTGCATTAACCTTCAAACCAAGAGTTAAAGCAAATGCTGCAGCACCTTTTAAGGCTTGGAAAGATTCTTCTTCTTTATCTGTACCAAAATCTTCTGAATATCTACCAGTATGAAGTTCAATAAAATGAGCGCCACATTTATAAGCTGCTGAAACTTGAGTGATATCTGGATCTATAAACATACTGACTTCAATACCTGCATCTACTAAAGGTTTAACAAAAGCTGTTGCTCTTTCAAGTTGGCCTGCAACATCTAAACCACCTTCCGTTGTAAGTTCTTGTCTTTTTTCAGGAACAATACACACAGCTTGAGGTCTGAGTCTAAGTGCTATCTCCTGCATTTCATCAGTCATTGCCATTTCTAAGTTTAAACGAGTTCTAGGCAAAGCTCTGATAGCCTCAACATCAGCATCTTTAATATGGCGTCTATCCTCTCTTAGGTGTGTTGTAATAGACTCTGCACCTTCATCATTACAAATACGAGCAGCTATAAGAACATCAGGGTCAATTCCTCCTCTGGCATTTCTTAGGGTTGCAACATGATCAATATTTACACCTAATAGCATAACTTACACTCCTTTTTTCTTATTGTTGATATGAAGCAAAGCTGTATATGTCGGTAATATTGAAATATTAGACTCTTTAGGAGTTTGAGTTGTAACATATTTTATTGCTTCATCAATACTTGTTATTACTTTAATATCTTTAATTCCTGCATATTTTAGTCTTACAGCCATATCATAAGCTCTTGAACCCGAGGTTATGATAGGGTTAGAGCTTCCTTCTAACAGTTCAAAATCTGCATCCCAAAGCCATGAGACATCACGTCCGTCTGCATAATTATCATTGATAATAATAAGGATATTAGAATCCTTATCTATTGTTTTCAATACCTCACTAGCTCCTGTAGGATTTTTAATCAGCTGAATTATAGCTTTATGTCCGTTAAGTTCTCTAACCTCACTTCTACCAAATTCAGAATGGTAAGAGTTTAGAGCATCTTGTATCTCAGTAATCCCGTTTTCAAAAGCCACTGCAATAGCAGCAAGCGCATTATATGCATTATATAAACCCAACAATGGTATTTTAAATGTGTAATTTTTATCTTTAACAGACAGATTAATTTCTGAATAAGTATCATAAATTATCACATCTGCATCGTATTTACATTTTGGTCGTTTATAACCACATTTACAGAAATAATGACCTTGTTGCGCATAGAATCTTTTTTCGTATTCCAAATCTCTGCCGCACCATGGACAAGTAATAGCTTCTGCAGGTGCTTTTGAATCTATATTTTTGTTTGCGAATTCAACTTTGTTAAACCCATACAAAATAGGTTCTTTATCACCCATTGGTTTAAAATTTACAACTAATGGGTCGTCAGCATTAAGAATTAACTGGATATTTTTGTTTTTATCTATAGCGTTTTGAATTTTTTTCGCTGTTGTACTAAGTTCTCCATATCTGTCTAACTGATCTCTAAAAAGATTTGTTACTACAAGATAATCAGAGTCAATATCGTCATATAACTTTGTAAGATATGCTTCATCAGATTCCAACACTGCAAAATCAAACTTTTTGAACGGGTTTATCCCCAAGGCAAAAGTATTGGCTATACCTGATAGCATATTTGCACCTTTTGAGTTATGAATAACTGAATGATGTGTTGCATCTAAAATATGTGCAAGAATACCTGAGGTTGTAGTTTTTCCGTTTGTACCAGTAACTGAAATACAGGTATTCATATAGTTTGAAACTTTTTTCAAAAATTTCGGGTCAATTTTTAGCATAACAAGCCCAATAAAAGAAGTTCCCGAGGACTTCCCATGAAGTTTAATTATTTTGGATAAAAATCTTGCCAAGATTAATAACAAATAAAATTTTACTTTTTTCATCAAATACTACTCCAAATGGATTTGCATTATTTATCAACTACATATATAATCTTATAATAGTACAAAAAAGTAATTAAGTAACATGTTTTTTTTAGTAATAATAATCTTTTTAATACAGTTAATAGTAATAAGTATCATTATTTCATATTTGATTAATTTGGATATGAAAATACTTTGTTTAGAAGCTGTTTTGCATAGCTCTAATGAATGGATACAGTCACGCTCCACAAAAATAGAAACTCTTTTTAGTGATATAAAATCCATAATAAACAGATATTGCAAAAAACTAAAACGGCACCAGCAAATGCTGATATTTAAACAAATTATCGGTCTTTTAGAATGGATATTTTTCATATTCTTAAAGAAGAAAGGGAAAAAACTTCTATTAGGGTACAAATTGATAAAAGCCCTATCCGGAGAGTTGTCAACAATAAAAAATATGGTATAATTTATTGAGAGGTGAAATATGAGTGAAAAGAAATCTTCAATAGGTTTTGGTTTAGGTCTTTTGGCAGGTGTTGTCGGAGGAATTATTGCTGGAGTTTTATATGCTCCAGAATCAGGAGATAAAGCAAGACACAAATTAAAAGATACTGTTTGTGATTTTGCAGAAAAACATTCTCCGGAAGTAAGTGATGCTAAGAAAAAAGCTTTTGAATCAATAGATTTGTTCTGTTATAAATTAGAAAGACAGTTCAAAAAATTCAATAATATGCTTCGCTCTGAAAAAATGAGAAAAGCAAAAGAATTAGAAGATATCGATTACGATTTTAATTAAGGGGAGATTGGTATATGGATACTGCAAGTCTATATCATGGACTTACATTTCTTGCATGGACCAGTGTAGTTTTCGTGGTTGCTGTAGGAATATTTGTTGTAAAAGTGCTTTTTGATTTATCAAAACTTCTTACAACCGTAAACAAAACTGCAGATTTGGTAAAAAGTTCTGTAGAACCAATATTATCGGATATTACTGAATCTGTAGGAATAATAAATAAGCTAGTAAAACGCACAGAAAACAATGTAAACAGATTCAAAAACATTTCTGGCAAAGTGTCAAAGATTGTTCTTACTATGCTATCAAAGACATCTACTTTGTCAGGAGTTGTTTTTAAAAGTGTTTTCAGCTTAATTAAATCATTACTTAAAAAGTAGTCATTAAGACTAGGTTATTAAGCGATGACATCAAATTATTATAGATTATAATTTATTTTGTAAAGGAGATATAAATATGTCAGTTTCAAGATTTTTAGCAGGTTTTGCTGTAGGCGCAGGTTTAGGCGCACTTGCAGGAATCCTATTAGCACCACAATCAGGTGAAGAAACCAGAGAAGCTTTAGGTACAATGGCAAAAGATGTTGCACAAAAGACTGATGAAACAGTCAAAGATATCCAAGATAAAGCTGATAATATAGTTTCAGACATGCAACAAAAAGGCGATGAAATTATTTCTAAAATTCAAGATTTAATTAATAAGCAAAAAGAAGAAGTTATGGAGTAATCCATAACTTCTTTCTTATCAAACATTTACTATACTTTTATATTTATAGGTTCTGTTCTATCCGGAATATATTGTTTATAGTTAGGATAATCTTCTCTTAGCCTTGGTGGCAAACTATAAAACGCATTTTCAGGTTTTATCTTGTATTTTGAGATATCAACATTAATTCCTGATTCTTGTTTAATGGTATCCTTTATCAGGTATGGATACCATTCATGACCTGCTAACTGCCCTCTGTTGCCTTCTCTTATGATGTCGTCCATATACTGTTGAGTATATTTAGGGATTTCAGGATATTTTTTGATAAATTCCTTAATAGGCATATTCCCTCGTTCACTATTTCTGGAAGATGTTGCTAAAATAAAATTAGCAGCTTCATTTTCGCCACCCAAAGAGTCAGCTTGGACATGTTCTACAGAAGCTCTTGAAGGTAATATTAACCTGTTACAAATTTCATTATCACATCTATCTGCATATTTTACAACAAACGCATTCATACTATCACTTGATGTCGGAAGATTTTCTGCGATATCTATAATATCTCCCATTTCATCTTTATAGTCAGGTGCGTACTTCTTTTGCAAACTTCTAACCAAATCTATTGGTCTATGTTCATTATCAATATACTTGTCATGTGGCATATTATTAATTGAATAACGAGCTTGAGAATAAGATTTTTTTGCGTTTAACATCTTATCTTCAGGTAAGGTTTTTATATTTTCTTTCACATTATCCAATATATCATTACATTGAATTCTTACAAGCCTATCTATAAAGGTTTTTCTTTTAAATTTATGTTTAAAATCTTCTTCTGGTAATAATATTCTCTCTCTTGCTTCTGCTAATTCATCAAATACTTTTGCTCTATTTTTCTCTGAAATTTTTTCTGAAGCTTTTTCTATAGAATTAAAAACTTTGTTTTGATGAGAAACCAATCCTCTTATTGAATAAGGATATTGAGCTCTTAAAATTTCCGAAACGGTCAAATTTTTATTTTTTTTATTAACTTCACAAAAGAAACTATACATTCCTCTTTCTACGGGTAACATACTTTCAGTATGTTCTCCAAGAATATGTAATTTACCAGCAGTAGATTGCTTTTTACGTAAAGCACTGCTAATTCCGTCAACTTCATTAGGTCTTAATATAATTACACCGCTATAAGGATCTCTAATACGACTTAACTTCATCAAAAATTTACCATTAGAGGTTGCAGAGCCGAAAGAGGGTGAACTTTTAATGAATACATCATTGGTCACTCCCGTATTGAATTTTGGTACAGAAGTGTTTTGACTAACAGGATTACAGTTAGTTCTATTAATTGCAAAATTCTTAATCAAAGGAATATTATAATTTAATATATTCATACACACATCACCTTTTATATTAAAACATTTTTACGGGAATTTTTGCTAGTTTAGACACAAATGTTTACAATAGAAAATAATTCTTTCAAATTTGTATAATAATTTTCTTGATATAAGTCGTAAAACAAATTAAATGTTCTAGGTGCTAGTTCGTTTATTTTTTCTTTATCCAAGAATAAGCCTTCAACAAATCTGGCGAACAGTTCTGTTGGTTCATTATAATATTTATTCATTTTATTAATTTTGCGAGAAATTGAGGCTTGTTTTCTTTGACATGATTTTAAACGCAAATAAGCGACAAATTCTTTTGGAATATCAGAGAACTCTTGTTCCAGATTTATGATGGAATATGTTTTATAAGAAAACCAATGAAGTACCCTAACTGCATCATGTTTTAGCAAATACCTTAAATCAGAGAATCTTGCATATTTATAAAAAGGCTTAAAGCACTCATTTCGTTTAAACTCAGGGTATTTAGCTTTTATAATTTGTTCATGTTGTTTTATCGCAGTTTTAAGATTTTCTTTTTGAATATATAGTTTTTCTAAAGTCGAATTTTTATCAACCCAATTAGTAACCTTTAATAGTTCATCATATATGTAATCATCATTTTGTCTAAATATAGGCAAAAAATCCTTGCACACAATTTTTTTGTTATATATGACATAATGAGCAAATTCATGAATAATTGTCGGTAAAAATCTTTCTTCTCTAAGCTCTCTTGATATATCTATTCGGTTATGCCTAAAAAAGCCTTGATGACCAAGAGCTTTTGTTGTCGTATGAACATCTATACCAAGAGATTTTAAGAACTGAATAACTTCTTGTTTTACAGTTAATTTGTTTCGTGTACAATCCATTTCATGTAATCTTCACTACAGTTTATCACAGGTACAGCTATAACTTCAGGAACGCTATATGGGTGAATATCATTTATTAATGAGTTTATTTTTTCAAAATTATCCCTTACAGTTTTAATAGTAAGCAAAATTTCTTTTTCTTTACAAATATCACCGTCCCAAGAAAAAATTGACTCAACCTTATCTGTCATACTTACACAAGCTGCCAAACGGTGTTTTACAAGCAAATCTGCAATTTCTTTAGCTGATTTTCTGTTAGGAACAGTACAATAAACAAGTATAATATCCATTATTTGAATATCTCCTCTTCTTTTTCCAACTATATATCAAGTCTATTATAACAATAATGAAGTATAATGCAAATTGTTATATTTCTTTAAAATATTTTATCTGGATTCAAAATATTTTTAGGGTCAAAAACCGTTTTAATTTTTCTCATATATTCAAGAGCAACTTTATCAACAGCCATTGGAATATATTTTTTCTTTTCTGACCCAATACCATGTTCCCCTGATAAAGTGCCACCGAGCTTGATTGTCAACCTGTACATTTCATCTTTTGCAGCTATATAATTTGCATATTCCTGTTTATCCTCAAGATTCAATGCGATTTGAGGGTGTACATTTCCGTCACCGACATGCCCGATAACACAGGTTTGCAAGTGATATTTTTCACATATAGCATTAATTCCTTCCACCAATTTAGGCAAATTTGAACGAGGAACAATCATGTCATCAGTCACAACATCAGGTCTTAACTTAGCAGTAGCAGCAAAAGATGCGCGTCTTGCCGTCCAAATTCTTTCATATTCTTCTTGAGTATCAGATATCGTAATTCCTGATGCATTTGAGTTTAACAAAACTTCTTTTAACTTTTCACCATCTGCAAGAACCGAATCTTTACTACCTTCTATTTCTATGATTAAAGCTGCAGTCTTATCAGTTTTAAGATTTGCAGGATAGAATTTTTCAACAGTATTAATTGCATTATTATCCATAAAGTCTATTGTTGATGGGAACAGCTTGGAATCAATGATATTGTTTACAGAAACCGTCGCATCATTAATAGAATCAAAATAAGCCAGCATTACTCTTGAGGTTTCAGGTTTTGGTATAAGTTTCAAGGTAGCTTCAACAACTATACCCAAAGTTCCTTCACTACCTACAAACAACTGTGAAAGAGGATAACCTGTAGCGTTTTTAATTGTATTACTACCTGTTATCATAAGACTTCCGTCAGCAAGAACGACCTTCAAACCTAGGATATAATCCTTAGTTGTGCCATATTTAAAAGTCTTTGGTCCACCTGCAGATTGTGCAATAGCACCACCAACCGTAGAAACTCGCAAGTTTGAAGGATCCGGAGGGAAGAACAAACCTATTTCTTCAACGGCTTTTTGCAAATCTCCAACCACAACTCCGGGTTGAACAATAGCCGTCATATCTGTTTTATTTATTCTTTTTATTTTATTCATTTTTGAAAAATTCATTACAATACCACCTGAATCAGGTAAGCAAGCTCCAATAAGATTAGTTCCCGCACCTCGTGCAGTTACTGGTATTTCATGAATATTTGCAAACTTAACGACCTGTTGAACTTCTTCTATAGTTTCAGGAAAAATTACAACATCTGGAGTTTTTTCAGATTTTCTAGTATTTGTCCCATCTTGAGAATATACATAACATTCCTCAAGACTTGATAAAATACTATCCTCTGGTAAAAACTTCTCTAATTCTTCCTCTATTTTATTCTTCGTCAACATAAGATGTCAGTCTTTCTATACTTTTATTCAATTTTGCAAGTTGCCTGTCAACACTTGATATCTTCTTGGTAATTTGAGTATTATCGTTTGCTTCAACAAGTTCTGTCAGTTTGTTAATTTTATCCTCTAACATATCAATTTTATCTTGTTGAACATTGAATTTTTCTTCAATAGAATCAAACACAGAATAATCAAATCTATCAGGCATTTCAATATTTCTAATTAGAGATTTAATATCTTCAATATCATCTATCTTCTCTACCTTTTCAGATATTGAAGAAAGTGTTGCCCCTGCACAATCTACCCATTCAGCAATAGCAACAAGTGATTGATTCACTACATTACTATGTCTGCTGTTTTCGATTAGGGAGTTTTGAATAGATGAAATTGATGAGTGAACATCTGTCAAGTCATAGCTTTCTGCAAGATTTTTTGTTCTTTCATCAATATCATTTACTACCAATCTGAAACTATCAAGATTTTCTTTTAAAAGATTCGCAGAATTTTCAGATGTCAAAAGAAGTTTGTTAGTTCTTGTGCTGATGCTAACAACATCTTCATTCATTTTTTCAACACTTGCACCAATTTCATCAATTTCAGCTTGAGATATTTGGTTCTTGATACTATCAACTACCAATACTATATCATCAACCTTCTTGCGAATATCCTCAAGTTCTTCATCAGGAGCAACAGCTTGAAGTTCTTTCATCGCAATTCTTAGTTTTGCAATATCTGATTCTACATCTTGCAAGCTATATGTATAATTTGCCTTGCTATCACCTGACTGAATTGTCAAAAGATGTTTTTTAACTTCCTCAAACTCTTTTTGCAATTCATCATTGTTTGCAACAGTTTCAAGTTGTGATTTTACTTCGTGCAATTCTTTTTTGATAGTATTGTCTGTAACAGAATCAATTTTTGATTTTACATCTTCAAAACCTTTTTCTAATGAATTATCCACCACAGAATCTAGTTTATTCTGAATATCACTTATTCCATCTTGAATTGTTGACTCTACATCTTCAAATCCACTTGTAATTGATTTATCGACTAAAGAATCAATTCTTGAATTAATATCAGCAAATCCTTTTTCCATTTCGTAAGTATCTGATAAATCTTCAAGTTTTTGATTTATTGCATCTACATCATTCTTATCAGCCAAAGAGCTTATTATTTCAGCCTTGTTAGAAGTAAGTTTTGAAAGTATATCTGATTTTGATTCAGCAATATCAGATTTGATTGTATTTGTATTTTCTTGAATACTATCAATAATTTCAGCTTCTTCGACCTCAAAAGAAATTTGATCAAGAATTTTAACTGTTTGACTAAGCAAATCAGATTTCAATTTTGCAATTTCTTCTGATAACAAAGTTTCAACAGAAGTTTCATCAAGTTTTTTGTTGAAATCATTAAGCAAATCTGCTGTATTTGTTTGAACAACATTATTGATTTCTTCAATATTTGGTAATCTTGTTAAATCATCTGTTGTAGAAAGTGCTTTTAACCGTTCTCTCTGTTCAAAAACAACACCTTTAATTTCATCAAGCTGTTCAGCCAATGTGTTTCTTGTCAAAGAATCAACATTTGATGATATAGAATCAACTTTTTGCTCAATAGATTCTATATTAGACATAATTATCTTATCAGCATTTTCTGCATTTTGGCTTGAGAAATCCAATTTATCAAGTTTATTTTCTACAGTTTCAAGTTTGTTGATACATACATCAACTTGTTCTTGCGAAGAATATTTCTCAATTTGCTCAACAATATTTTCAAAATAGCTTTTTAAAATATTATTCAGACTTGTAATTTGACCTTTTAAATCCTCTGTTTTATCAAATATTTGATTAAGGTTATTAAATTCAGCCTTAACTTCTTCAATATTTGAAGCAAAAGCTTCGTTGAACTCAAGTTTTAGAGCTTTTAACAATTCTTCAGAATGTACAAATCTTTCAAATACTTCATCAAAATGAAGTTTTGAAGCTAAAGTTAATTTATCAGTATTTGTAAATAATGCACTTGATACAGAAGCTAATTCTTCTTGAACAATATTCAACTGACGAGTTGTGTCTTCATCAATATTTTCATCAAGTTGTTTAATCGTATTTTGAAGGTTATTTATCAAACTTGCTAATTCTTCTGATTTTTCTGAAACAGATTTTTGGATAATTGCTTCAACATCAGAGAGTTTTGTTTTCAATGAAGTATTTAATGATGAAATTTGAGCGACATTATCTGATTCTGAGTTCTTGATATTTGCATTTACATCAACAAATTCAGCCTGAATATCGTTTAATTTTTCAGTTAATTTAACAATATCAGCATCTGAAGAAACAATACCTCTTACATTATCAATATCATTAATGATATTAGCTAATGTAGAATAAACATCATTAAATCTGCTTTCCATATTTTCAACAGAAGCCTTGATTAAACTTTCTTCTTTATTTGATTTCGCCTCTATTGAATCTTTGATTATATTACTGATTTCATCAAGTTTATTTGATAAATCATTTATAATACTGCAACTTCTTTCTGTAGAATTTGTAGAAATATAATCTTTTAAAGCATCTTGTATGTTACTGATTTCTGATTTTAAGGATGCTAAATCTTCAGCAGTCAGATTTGTTGCATTTAAAGTATTTAACTCTCTTGAGACATTGATTAAAGTACCTTCTACCTGATTAAATTTGTCATCAATTTCATCTTTTGAAGATAATGTTGCCTTTATATCATCTAGATTTGTCAACAAATCCTTAAATTTGTTTGCAGATTCTTCTTTTATATCTCTTAGAGTATTACTAATAATGTTTTGAGAATTATTCAAAACTGCTACAGATTCTGATTTTAGAGCTTGGATAGATTCATTAATTTTAGAATCAGAGCTTTCTACAATTCTTTTTATCTCGTCTATGTAATTTAAGATTTCATCAAACAAATCAGATTTTTGAGAATCTTGTTTTTGTCCGATAGCTTCAATAGCATTTTCTAAACCGTTTATTTTTGATGAAATGTTATTGTAATTTTCTTTGGATACAGATAAATCATTAGCTTCAAGTTCTTGTAATCTCTTGATTAATTCTTCAAATTTAAAATTGATATTATCATGTATTCCGACAGAAGAATGTTCAATACCTGATTTTATATCAGAGATTTTATCTATAACACCTGAGATTCTATCTTGAGTAGAGATTGTAGAATCTTCTATTTTTTGTAAGATTGCCTGTTCTGATACTTCGATAGAAGATGTTAATTGAGAGAATTTACTGATTATGTCACTCAATTCGTTTTTAACAAAGACTCGTAAATCCTCGTAGTTGTCAGATAATGCAGGGATTACAGCATTTATTTTATTTATGATTTCTGATTTGTTTTCCAGTGCTGAATCTTTTAGCTCTACGCTCAAACCTGTAAATTCTTGAATAATAGAATCTATAGATAATGCAAGAGTGTTCATAGATTCTTGAGAGACATTCATAATTGAATTATTAGAAGCTTCTATTGCAGCTTGAAAAGATGATAAAATATTTCTTACTTTTTGAATAATATCTTGAGTTTGTTCTGTTTTGTTATCTTCTGTAGCTTCAACTACTTCCAAGATTTTATTTACAGAATCATTTACCTCAACAAAAGTAGAATTTAAGTGTTCTTTTATTGAGTTTTCTATTGATGAAGTCGAAGAAGAAACAAAACCTTCTATTGAATTTATATTATCGACAACCGTATCAGAAATTTTGTTGATAATATAATCTTTTGAAGAATCAATATTAGAATGAATCTCTTGGATTTTTGCATTGTGCATACTATTTGAGGCATTAATAGATTGACTTATCTCTGCATTTAGACTTTCAAGATCTGTTTTAAGAGCGTCAATATATTCTTTTATGGTAATAGACTGCATTTGCTCTAGAATTCCGTTATTTGAATCATTAATTTTGTTTAATACTTCTTCAAATCTATGTACCAAATTTGCTTCTGTAGCGTGCACTGCAGAAGTTAAAGTTTCTTCTAAATAACTGTTATTAATATTACTATTCGCAAGCAAATCTTGTTTTATAGTATTTATATTTTCTGATAAGTTATTTACAGTCGTATTGATAGTATTGTTTAAGCTGTTACTTGAATTTAAAAGATTATCCTTCAAACCCTCGTAATTATCAGCAAGTGTACTTAGAAGTTCTTTTATTTCGTTATTAGAACTTGTATTGCTGTTTATATCATTGTTGATAATATCATTCTTTGCTGACAATATCGTTTCAGAGATTTCATCTAACATTCCTTTTATATTGTTATTCAAAGTGGAATTGTTATTTATTGAGTTATTTTGCAATCTGGTGATATTATCTTTAACAAGCTCTATGGCTTCTTTAAGCTCGTTGCTTTGTTCAATATTATTGTTAATAATATCACGATGTTGCGCATTAACTCCTTCAAGTCTTTCAGAAAGAGTATTTAAAATCTCATTGATTTTGCTGAATTTTTCATCATTATTGCCCGAGATAGCATCTTTATAATTATTAATAGCTTCTTGAATACTATCTAAACTTTGCTTTAATTCATTGTTTTGATTAAAACTACTATTAGCAATTTCATTCTTTAATTCATTAATACCTACAATAATATTATTTAAAGATGCTTTTAATTCTT
>ERZ779681.576-NODE-576-length-12584-cov-1.73398_pt1 | contig 12584 bp, 8 predicted proteins | sample MGYA00511905_ERZ779681 | MGnify/ENA primary metagenome ERZ779681 (study PRJEB29588, sample SAMEA2144578) | human gut metagenome | biome: human gut; feature: human-associated habitat; material: faeces | place: Denmark | collected 2008/2010 ... | reverse complement strand
TTGTTATGGTACAACCAATATTATGACGGAAAGTACCTATGAACAGCTTGGCTTTCCGGAAAATATGGTGGCGTTGTGCCAGAATGTTGTAGTCAAAGGCATGGGAAGGTCTTCCAATCAGCGGGAGGCAGATGCATACCGAAAGGCAAAGCAGGCGGTGAAACAACGGAATATACAAACATTTTTTACAGAAAAGTCCTTTGGTGAATTTCTGAAAGTCAGTCAGAGCGGGAAAACAGCATTGGAGTTTACCAATTCAGTACGATCCCATTTTCTTGTGTTAGAGTTTGATGTTGACAGGAGAAACGGAAGAGAGGTACGCATTGAGATCAATGGTGTTGTGAACAAACTATCGGCAGATTGGGCACCATATCCAAATGGAAATGAACATTTTGTATATGTATTGCCAATCAAAGATGGAACCAAAAAACTAAAGGTGACTGCAGGAAAGGGATATTATCAGATAAAGAATGTGTCTGCATATCTGGTTGAAAAAAAGGCGGTGGCTAATGACAGTGTGATCTTACCGGAGATAACAGAAAACAAACAGGATGGAAGTACGATCTTTGAGGGAACGATCACGATGGATCAGAGAGGATATTTTGTTACATCTTATCCGTATCGTGACGGATATCATGTAATACTGGATGGAAAAGAAGTGACTGCCCGGAAGGTTAATACGACCTTCGTAGGAATTCCGGTGACCGAGGGAACACATGAGATATCAATCTGTTATGTGGCACCCGGATATTTTATGGGACTTACGATATCCATTATCAGTATATTGTGTTTTGCAATGGCAATGGTGTATGAATGGAGTGAGACGTTTCGAAATCATTCGGAACAACAGGAAGATTTAGGGTTGACAGAGACAACATGATATGTTACATTTAGTTTAATGATACGGTATGTAACTTATTCGAACGAGTGAGGCATTAACTGTACATGAATATTTTTGGATGTTTATGTGTGTTAATGCCCTTTTTTATTTCTATTTTTACTAATTCAGGGTTTCACCCGAATAACACAGAATATCCCGGTACACAATAATCAAAAGAAAAGGAGAATGCATATGAAAGACAAGATTTTTGGTGTATTACAAAGAGTTGGAAGATCTTTTATGCTTCCAATCGCAATTCTTCCGGTAGCTGGATTGTTACTTGGATTAGGAAGTTCATTTACAAATGAAACAATGTTAGAGACGTATAATCTGACAAAGATAATGGGACAGGGAACCATTTTAAATGCGATATTCCAGGTTATGAGTGATGCCGGTAATATTGTATTTGCTAACCTGCCGATCATATTTGCTATGGGTGTGGCAATCGGTATGGCGAAGAAGGAAAAAGAGGTTGCGGCATTGGCAGCGGCAATTGCTTTTTTCATCATGCACGCATCAATCAGTGCGATGATCAATATTAACGGCGGAGCAGAGAATATGTTAGAGGGTGCAACCACATCTGTATGTGGAATTACCTCTTTGCAGATGGGTGTATTCGGAGGTATTATCGTAGGACTTGGCGTTGCAGCACTGCATAATAAGTTTTATAAGATTGAGTTACCACAGGTATTATCATTCTTTGGCGGAACACGGTTTGTGCCGATCATCTGTGCATTGGTGTATACGTTTGTTGGTATTCTGATGTTCTTTGTATGGCCGGTGATCCAGCAGGGAATCTATGCAGTCGGCAATGTAGTGCTCAATTCCGGATATGCAGGAACATGGGTATATGGTTTCATGGAGCGTATTTTGATTCCGTTTGGACTGCATCATGTATTTTACCTTCCGTTCTGGCAGACAGGTGTCGGCGGAACAATGGAAGTGGCAGGTCAGATGGTAGAAGGTGCACAGAATATATTCTTTGCACAGTTAGCAGATCCGAGTGTAAAACATTTTGCAGTATCTGCAACAAGATTTATGTCCGGTAAATTCCCGCTTATGATCTTTGGTCTGCCTGGAGCTGCACTTGCAATGTATAAGACGGCGAAAGATGACAAGAAAAAAGAGGTGGGAGGATTGTTATTGTCGGCAGCACTTACTTCTATGCTGACTGGTATTACAGAACCGCTTGAATTCACATTTTTGTTTGTAGCACCGATTCTTTATGGTATCCATTGTGTATTTGCGGGACTTGCATATATGTTGATGCATATTTGTAATGTTGGTGTCGGCATGACGTTTTCCGGCGGCTTGATTGATATGACCTTATTTGGTATAATGCAAGGAAATGCAAAGACAAACTGGATATGGATCGTGATTGTAGGTGTGGCTTATTTCGTTGTTTACTACTTCTTATTCAGCCTGTTGATCCGTAAGATGGATCTGAAGACTCCGGGACGTGGTGAAGAGGATGAAGAAGTGAAGCTTTATCGTCGAAGTGATGTGGAAGCAAAGAAGAATGGAGAACATGGCGGGGCATCGGTTGATGATCCGGTATCACAGGATATCTGTAACGGACTTGGCGGTAAGAAGAATATTTCGGATGTGGACTGTTGTGCAACCAGACTCCGTTGTACTGTATTTAAGCCGGAACTGGTGAATGATACATTGTTAAAATCAACCGGAGCATCCGGTGTGGTGCATAAAGGAAATGGTGTTCAGATCATTTATGGTCCAAAAGTAACCGTGATCAAGTCGAATCTGGAAGATTATCTGGAAACAGCATCGAATGAAGAATATCATGTAAGTGCTGCTGAGAAGATACACGAAGAGGAGGCTTCCGGTGATGGTACCCGGAAGGCACAGAAGGTAATTAAGACGGTTATGATCGCAAGCCCGATTACCGGAGTCGCAGCACCGTTATCAGATACTCCAGACGAAGTATTTTCTAACAAGATGTTAGGAGATGGAGCGGCGGTAACACCAGTTGATAATATTGTAAGAGCACCGGAAGATGGCGAGGTTGCATTTGTGTTTGATACCAAACATGCAATCGGATTTATGACAGAGTCCGGAATCAGTTTGTTGATCCATGTTGGAATTGATACCGTTAAATTAGACGGAAAAGGCTTTGAAGTATTTGTTGAGAATGGCCAGAGAGTCAAAAAAGGTGAACCAATGATGAAATTGGATCTGGATTACCTGAAAGCAAATGCGCCGTCTGTCATGTCACCGGTAATATGTTCAGAAATGGAGGAGAACCAAAAGGTACGGCTTATTAAGACCGGAGATATTCAGGCGGGAGATACGTTATTTGCCGTAGATTTTTATGAATAACAGGTAGGAGAAAGGCATCAGGGGGTTTAGGATGTATCGAGTAGAAAAAGTGTTGAACCATAATGCAGTCATAGCAATTCATGATGAGAATCATGGCGAGTATCTGCTTATGGGAAAAGGAATTGGATTTGGCAAGAAGATCAATGAACGAATGGAGACAAGAGATACCGACACGGTATATTCGTTGCAGGAATCGACGGAACGGGGTGATTCCGAAGAACTTGCAAAATCCATATCCCCTGTTTGCTTAGAAGTTGCAGACGAGGTACTGCGACAATCAGAGAAGACGTTTGGAAGAGTAGATCGCAATATGTTGTTTCCGATGGCAGATCACATCGAATATGCGGTAAAACGTATTCAGAATCATGAACAGATCCGTAATCCGTTAACCGATGATATCCGGGTACTGTTTCATGCGGAATACAAGACAGCAATGTGTATTCAGTCAATCTTACAGGAACGTTTATCCGTTCAGATGGATGAGGACGAGATTGGCTATATTGCACTGCATATTCATTCTGCGATTGAAGATGAAAAAGTATCCCAGGCAATGCAGATGGCGCAGGCCGTACGGCAATGTGTTGCGCTTGTGGAAGACCAGATCGGAAAGCCGATTGATGTATTATCATTGTCGTATAACCGGTTGATGAATCATATCCGTTATATGGTAGTGCGGGCACTAAAAGGAGAAGAACTGAAAGTCAGCATGAATGATTATATGGAGTTGAAGTTCCCGCAGTCTTTTTCCAGGGCCCGGATTGTGTGTGATCAGGTAAGTCATGATCTTCGCTGTCAGTTAAGTGAGACAGAGATCGGTTATCTGGCCATGCACATTGAAAGAGTGACCAGTGCGGAATTGGATCAAACGGATTGATGCAAAAAAAGGTTTACAAGAGTAACAGAATTGTGTTATAAGTAATATAACATATTAATAGATTGCAAACCATTGCAAAAGGGGAGTAGTTGCACACGGCCTGGCTGTGTGTTGCAGGATTTCGTCAGTACGGTCAATGACCCGGAACCTGTGAAACAGAGTATGTTTAACGAGACTTTTTGTGTACATATTTGTTGTACACAAAAAGTCTTTCTTTTTTTTAAGAATAAGGAGGAGTCAGTATGAAACAAATGTATCAGATGGATGTTGATAAAGTGTTTACACAAATGCAGACCAACGAGAAAGGACTTTCGATGCAACGCGCGAAGGAACTCTTGGAAGAAAAAGGAGAAAATGTACTGGAAGAAGGAAAGAAAAAGACAGTGGTGATGGTGTTTTTAGAACAGTTCAAGGATCTTCTGGTAATGATTCTGATCATTGCTGCTATTGTTTCTGCGGTATCGGGTAATGCGGAAAGTACAGTTGTTATATTCGTAGTCATCATTTTGAATGCAATACTGGGAACCGTTCAATACATGAAAGCCGAAAAGTCACTGAATGCGTTAAAGGCATTATCCATGCCATATGCAAAGGTTATACGGGATGGTAAAAAAATGGAGATACCATCAACGGAAGTTGTGCCTGGAGATATTGTAATTCTTGAGGCCGGGGATATGATCGTGGCGGATGGAAGAATTTTTAACAACTATTCTTTGCAGGTAAATGAGAGTGCGTTGACAGGAGAATCGACGAATGTAGATAAAGTGGACTATCGGTTAGAAGAAGATCTTCCGTTAGCGGACCGGCGGAATATGGTATATTCCGGGACACTGGTTACCTATGGACGTGCAGAAGTGGTAGTGACCGGTACCGGTATGGAAACAGAGATGGGGAAAATAGCGGAATTAATGAATCAGGCAAAAGAGAAGAAAACACCACTTCAAAATAGTATGGATGCATTCAGTAAACGATTGGCAACAATTATTATAGTGATCTGTATAGTTGTATTTGGCTTACAGCTTCATCAGGGCACATCATTTCTGAATGCGCTAATGTTTGCGGTTGCATTAGCAGTTGCAGCTATTCCGGAAGCACTTACCTCGATCATTACGATCGTACAGGCGATGGGAACACAGAAGATGGCGGCAGAAGGAGCAATTATCAAACAGCTGAAAGCGGTGGAAAGTCTTGGATGTGTGTCTGTCATTTGTTCGGATAAGACTGGGACACTCACGCAGAACAAAATGACGGTAACGGATGTTTATACCGAGGGACAGATATTAAAACCGGAAGAATTAGATCTTAGAAATTCAACACATCGATATCTGTTATATAATGCCGTGTTAAATAATGATTCGTCGTTACAGGGAGAAAAGGGAATCGGCGATCCGACAGAGTCCTGTTTATTGGTAATGGCACGGAAAGCGTTTGCAGGAGGAACGCTGAATTTTGAGGAAGAAGACATTCGCCGGATGATGCCGAGACTAGGGGAGATCCCATTTGATTCGGAAAGAAAAATGATGAGTAGCCAATATATGGTACATGGAACGGATACGGTATTCACCAAAGGTGCTTTGGATGTATTGATGCCGAAGATTACACGGATACGGGTGAATGGAACTGTGCAGATGATATCGGACAAACAGAAAAATGATATTCTGGCATGTAATGAGCATTTTTCCTGTAACGGACTCCGGGTTCTTGCATTTGTTTATAAAGAAGTAGGGGAAAAGGAAACACTATGTAGCGATTATGAAAATGACTATATATTTGTCGGTTTGACGGCAATGATCGATCCTCCAAGACCGGAGTCGGTGAAGGCGGTATCAGATGCAAAACGGGCAGGAATAAAAACGGTGATGATCACGGGAGATCATAAGGTGACGGCAACGGCGATTGCGAAGCAGATCGGCATTTATGAAGAAGGAGATTATGCAGTTACAGGGGCGGAGCTTGATGTTATGACGCAGGAAGAATTGCAGCAGAAACTGAAACAGATATCGGTATATGCCAGAGTGTCGCCTGAAAATAAGATCCGGATCGTAGAAGCATGGCAGGAGCAGGGAGAAGTTGTAGCAATGACAGGGGATGGAGTAAATGATGCCCCGGCATTAAAGAAAGCGGATGTGGGCGTTGCTATGGGAGTGACAGGAACGGAAGTTTCAAAAGATGCAGCCGCAATGATCTTATCCGATGATAATTTTGCAACAATCATAAAAGCAGTGGAGAATGGAAGGAGTGTATATCGGAATATTCAAAATGCCATCCAGTTTTTATTGTCTGGTAATATGGCTGGAATATTATGTGTATTATACTGTTGTGTTGCGGCACTTCCTGCGCCGTTTGCACCGGTGCATCTGTTATTTATCAATTTGCTGACGGATTCTTTGCCGGCACTGGCAATCGGTACGGAAAAAAGTGACAGGGGATTGCTTGCAGAACAACCGAGAGATACGAAAGAAGGAATTCTGACAGGAAGCTTTATATTCCATTTATTTGGATATGGCATGATGATCGCAATTGTTACAATGACAGCATTTTATATTGGATTACAGTCGGATGCAATGACAGCAAGCACCATGGCGTTTGCAACGCTGACGTTGGCAAGATTGTTCCATGGATTTAATTGCAGAGGAAAGAAAATGATATTCCGGTTGGGATTATTTACGAACAAATGGAGTATAGCAGCCTTCCTGGCCGGAGTGGGATTGCTTGGAATTGTTTTGTGGATGCCTGCGTTGAGCGGAGTGTTTGAGGTTTCTGCATTATCGATTGCACAAGCGGGAATGATTGCACTGTTGGCAGCAGTTCCGACGTTATGCATTCAGGTGACACGGACAATTTTAGGCAGAGAGTAAAAAAGAATGACATCATCAGGAATCTGATGATGTCATAAGCGTCACGATATTATGAAGGGAATCAATAAATGTTCTGCGTTCTTCTGTAGACAGAGAAGACAGAGAACTTGCAAAACGTTTGTGGTATTCTTCTTTCAATTCTGATAACAATTGAATGCCGGAATTCGAAAGGCTTACATCTAACTGGCGACGGTTTGTATCATGCGTGTTACGGAAAATCAGTTGACGTTTGGCTAATGGCGCAACCGCTCTCGTTGCCTGTTCTCTTGAAATACAGAGGTGATCTGCAAGCTGGCTCATAGAAAGACTCTGTCTCGCAGAGAGAATGAGAAGGATTCGGAGCTGCGTCTTGGTGATCTGTATTTCTTTTAATTCTGTAAAATTATTAAAATATTGAAAATAACTGGGAAGTAATTCTAATAAAGACAGAATTGCTTCTTCTTCGTTATGCTGATTCATGTAAGTAACCGTCCTATGTTTTATTCCAATTTATTATATGAGATTTTTCATAGAAATTCAAGATGTCCAATTTATTGGACACTAATTGAAGTAGAATCTGATTATCAGGAAGGAGGAAGTGCTTATGAGCAGATGGATTAGAAGAATATTGACAGTAGGATTATGGATCGGAATATTATGCAGTAATTGTACGGGAATTGTGCAGGGGAAGGAGATGACAGAGGTAACGGAAGTACAGGATTATAAGATGATGTGTGTCCGGTTGATGGAGGGAATGGGGAAGAGACAACGGAAGATGTGTTTCTATTATCCGGGAATCTGTGAGGATATAGCAAAGGATAGGAAGGACAGGTATCATGGGCTGTTTGAGAGACTGGCACGGAAAGACAGCTATTTAGTGGCGAATATTGCAGCAATGAGCATTTTGTATTCGAATGATGCGGATTCCTGTGTGACCTTTTCTGTTACCTACCGAACAACGTTAAGACAGGAGAAGTATGTTGATAAGAAGGTGAAGCAACTGACTCGAAGGAAAAGAAGATTGCCACCTCCGTATAAGGCGAAATGGGCAAGAGATTATCTGGTAAGGCATATGCGCTATGATGTAAGCTTGGATTCGGCTTATACAGCACTCCGGTACGGACGGGGGAATTGTATGGCATATACACTGGCATATCTCAGATTGATGCAGGAGATGGGCGTGCCATGCATCTATGTAAGTGGTGAGGAGCATGCTTGGAATATGGTGAAATTACGATCACGATGGTATAGTGTGGATGTGACATGGGATGATGCAACGGACACGTATTCCTATTTTTTAAAAGGAACAAAAGACTTCAGGAATCACGAAAGAATCCGTTTTGGGTGGAACCGGAAGCAGAGAATGGCAAAGCGCAGATATATTTTTCGGTGAATGCCTAAACCATTTGAAATATCATGGATGTTATGCTACAATAATTTCCGATTGAGATTAATTTCCTATTTAACAAGATGAAGGAGGATATATGCGTGGTTAAGTTATACGAAGGTGGAGCTTATCTTGTGAATGGTACAGAGATCATTCCGGATGGAGCAGATCAGGAACAGGAATTAAAAAGTAAGACAGGAAGTGTGATGTCAAAGGAAGAAGCAGCGAAGAATACGATTGCTTATAACATTTTGAGAGCACATAACACTTCAGAAGATATGGACAATCTTCAGATCAAATTTGATAAATTAACTTCTCATGATATTACATTTGTTGGAATCATTCAGACAGCAAGAGCATCCGGATTAGAGAAGTTCCCGATTCCGTATGTATTAACAAACTGTCACAATTCCCTTTGTGCAGTCGGTGGAACCATTAATGAAGATGATCATATGTTTGGACTTACCTGTGCAAAGAAATATGGTGGTGTATATGTACCTCCTCATCAGGCAGTTATTCATCAGTTTGCAAGAGAGATGTTGGCAGAATGTGGCGCAATGATCTTAGGATCGGATTCCCATACACGTTATGGTGCGTTAGGAACTATGGCGATTGGTGAAGGCGGTGGAGAACTTGTAAAGCAGTTGCTTTGCCAGACATATGACGTTAAGATGCCGGGCGTTGTGGCAATCTATTTAGATGGTAAGCCGGAAGCAGGCGTAGGACCACAGGACGTTGCACTTGCAATTATTGGTGCAGTATTTGCTAATGGTTATGTCAAGAATAAAGTAATGGAGTTTGTGGGACCGGGTGTAGATAACTTAAGTGCGGATTATCGAATTGGTATTGACGTTATGACAACAGAGACAACCTGTCTTTCTTCTATCTGGAAAACAGATGATAAGGTAAAGGATTTCTATGATATCCATGGAAGAAGTGGAGATTATAAGGAACTGAATCCGGGAGCAGTTGCATACTATGATGGAGTTGTATATGTAGATCTCAGCAAGGTAAAACCAATGATCGCAATGCCATTCCATCCAAGTAATACCTATACCATTGAAGAATTAAATGCAAACTTAATGGATATTTTAGAGGATTGTGAGAAACGTGCATTAGTCAGCTTAGACGGTAAGGTTGACTTTACACTGAAGGATAAGGTCAGAGATGGCAAGTTATATGTAGATCAGGGTATTATCGCCGGTTGTGCCGGTGGTGGATTTGAGAATATCTGTGCAGCAGCAGATATCCTGAGGGGTTCTTATATCGGAGCAGATGAATTTACGTTAAGTGTATATCCGGCTTCTACACCGATCTATATGGAATTAGCGAAGAATGGAAGATTGGCAGATCTGATTGAGACAGGTGCGATTGTGAAGACTGCATTCTGTGGTCCTTGCTTCGGTGCGGGTGATACACCTGCCAATAATGCATTTTCAATCCGTCATTCTACCAGAAACTTCCCGAACCGTGAAGGTTCTAAGGTACAGAATGGTCAGATTTCATCGGTTGCCTTAATGGATGCCCGTTCCATTGCTGCAACAGCAGCGAATAAGGGTTATCTGACAGCCGCAACGGATGTAGATGTGAACTTTACAAATCCGAAGTATTTCTTCGATCAGAATATTTATGCAAATCGTGTATACAATGGTGTTGGCAAGGCAGATCCGAGCGTAGAGATTAAGTTTGGACCGAATATCAAGGATTGGCCGGAGATGGTTGCGTTGACAGACAATCTGGTATTGAAGGTTGCTTCTGTAATCCATGATCCAGTTACAACAACAGATGAGTTGATCCCTTCCGGTGAGACATCTTCTTATCGTTCGAATCCGTTAGGACTTGCGGAATTTACATTGTCCCGTAAAGATCCGGAATATGTAGGCCGTGCAAAGGCAATCCAGGCAGTTGAGAAGGTCAGAGAAGAAGGTAAATGCATGGGCGAGGCTTATCCGGAGATGCGCGAGATCATGCACAAAGTGAAAGAACAGTCCCCGGATGTCTGTGGCGGGAATACCGGAGTTGGTTCTACGATCTTTGCAGTGAAACCGGGAGACGGTTCTGCACGTGAGCAGGCTGCATCCTGCCAGAAGGTACTTGGTGGCTGGGCAAATGTTGCCAAAGAGTATGCAACGAAGAGATATCGTTCTAATCTGATCAACTGGGGAATGTTACCATTCCTGATGCCGGAAGATTATGATTTTGAGATTGATGATTATATCTTTATTCCGGATATTGCCAAAGCTGTCCAGGAGAAGAATGACGATATCAAGGCATATGTCGTGAACAAAGATATGAAAGAACTTACTTTCCATCTTGGAGATCTGACAGACCATGAGCGTGAGATCATCTTAAAGGGTTGTCTGATCAACTATAATCGTGGATAATATGAATGCATTTCATGTATTGTAATTGAAGATTCAGAGGGGTTGTTTTATCAGGGTCAATGAGTAAGAGAAGGCCTAATAAAACAACCTCTTTTCTGTTTAATACTCTTTTAAAGAAATACGGATTGTGCTATAATATATATTATTTTAGAAAGACAGAATCAGGTTTTATGAATAGTAAGAATAAGAAACGAACAATATCAGGCAGTTTTGCAATGCAGGCAACCATATTAGCCGCAGCAAGTGTTATATCGAAGGTTATCGGAATGGTATATAATATACCATTTGCTAATATATTAGGGAAAGCGGGTAACGGATATTATGGAGCGGCTCAGACTGTATATGGATATGTCTGGACGATTGCAGTATTTAGTATTCCAGCTGCGTTATCCAAGCTGATTTCTGAACGAGTGCAGCGTGGGGAGTACCGGAATGTGAAACAGATCTATAAGGGAGCTATGCTATATATGTTAGTGGTTGGTGGAATTGCTTCTTTATTCACTTATATTGTTGCACCGTATATTGTTACGGATAACACGGTGTTGTCGTTGAGGATATTGGCGCCAACCATTTTTATCTCCGGATTTGCCAGTGTATATCGTGGATATTTTCAGGCGTATGGCAATATGGTGCCAACATCGATTTCCCAGATCATTGAACAGGTGATCAATGCAATTGTGAGTATTGTGGCAGCATTAACATTTATTAAATGGGCGGTTATGAATGGACATAGCGAATTATCGGACGTGTATGGAGCTGCCGGAGGAACATTGGGAACCGGTGTGGCAGCAACAGTTAGTCTGATCTATATTGTATGGCTATTCCGCAGACAGCGGGGCACGATAGAGGATAAGATTGCGCAGGATACCACTACGGAGATTCTTTCGTATCGTTCGGTAATTAAGTTGTTATTGATGGTAGCAACGCCGATTATATTGAGCTCCGCAATCTATAATGTGAATGTAATCTTAGATATGACGATATATCAGAAGATGTTACAGTATATGGGAACCGGGAGCGAATTGATTGACGGACAGTATGGATTATATAGCCGGATGTATCTTGTGCTTGCAAATGTACCGATCGCAATGGCAGCAGCCGTGTGTCGGGAGCCTATGCAGTGGGCGATAAGGAAGGCTGCAATCGCAAGATTCAACAATCTTTGCAATTGGCAATGGTGCTTACAATTCCATGCGCAGTTGGATTTGCGGTTTTAGGTAAACCGATTGTCCGGTTAGTGTATTATAGTTTATCGGCAACGGATACGACGATGGTATCGAATCTGTTGTTGATCGGTGGCATTTCGATTGTGTTGTATGGAATCTCTAGTGTATTGAATGGTGTGTTACAGGGAATCGGCAAGGTGAATATCCCGGTGATTAGTTCCATTACTGCGTTAGTGGGTCATATTTTATTATTGGTTCCATTGATTGCAATTGCCAAACTGGAGATTTATTCATTGATTCTTGCAACTGCATTTTATGCCATTATTGTTGTAGTGATGAACTTGTACTTTGTAAAGAAAGAGTTACGATTTAAGATGGAGTGGAAACAAACGGTAGGGGTGCCGGTGTTATCCGCTGCAGTTATGGGTACTGTTGCATTTTTGGTATACAAAGTATTGAATTGGGGACTGCTTCACATAATGGGTGCGTTTATTAGCAACGCAATAGCAGTTTTGATCGCAATCGGTTTGGCGGCAATCACATATTTTGTAGTGATGCTGAAAGCCGGTGGATATACAGAAGAGATGTTGCTTGCATTTCCAAAAGGAACGTTGCTGGTGAAATTGGCACGCAGGCTACATTTTATTCAATAAGAGCAGAAGTGAGAAGCATAATGTATGGAAAGGGGCGATTGTTATGAAATTAACATTTATTGGAGC
>ERZ779681.574-NODE-574-length-12592-cov-1.79413_pt1 | contig 12592 bp, 11 predicted proteins | sample MGYA00511905_ERZ779681 | MGnify/ENA primary metagenome ERZ779681 (study PRJEB29588, sample SAMEA2144578) | human gut metagenome | biome: human gut; feature: human-associated habitat; material: faeces | place: Denmark | collected 2008/2010 ... | reverse complement strand
GTATTTATGGAATCGTAAATCGTACTCAAACCATTCATCAGTATCAGAAATAAAATAAGGGATATAATAAGTTAATGCAAATTTAGAACAAACTACTGGGCCTTGAGTTGTTTCAACATACCAAGGGTGTTGATAAATTATAATATCTGGTTTAGGTGACATTTTTTCAAAAGGTATATATTTGTCATTTTCGATATCATAAGCGTATATGACATTCATATCTTTTGATTTGAAAAACTCATAAGTTTTTTTGACATTATCAATAGTTTGGTAATTAAAATTATTTTCTAAAGCTGCGTTTTTAGTAACGAAAATATACGGCTCAAATCTATCATCTTGTGACATCAAGTCATAAACGCTTTGACTAAGCCATTTTGAATCATCATACACATAAAAAGCTACATTCAAATGAGTTTTGTCTTTTAATTTCTGTATGACTTTTTTCTGATTTCTTTTTATATAATTAAGGTTTTGTTTAATTTTTTTGTTGTAAAAAAATTCCCTTCCAAAGCCTAATATGTTTCCAAGTTTTTCATAATCAATATACATAGAACTATTATAATAAACCTTATATTCTTTTCTTAAACTTAATCTCTGACAAAATGACGGCAATAATCATTAATAGACAGCCTGTGCTTTCTTTGACGGTCATAACTTCGTGCAGAATCAATGTTCCACCGATAACTGCAAATACAGATTCCAAACATAATATCAAAGATGCAATAACAGGTGCCGTATATTTTTGTCCAAAGATTTGCAAGGTATAAGCAACTCCACAGGTTAGAACACCTGCAAAGAATAACGGTAACTTGCAGGCTATAATATTAACGATAGTCGGAGTTTCTGTTAACAGCATAAATGGCATAGATAACAAGCAAACCACAAAAAATTGGATACAAGATGCTTTGACTGCGTTTACTCTTTCTGAAAAATAATTTACGACAAGTATATGCACTCCATAGAAAAATGCACTGATAAGTAACAAAATATCGTAATAACTGAAACAACCACAATCTTTTTTGAAGCATAACAAATACAGTCCGATTACTGCAAGAAAAACACTGCATATAACATTCTTTGCCAATTTTTGACCTAAGAACAACATAGAAATAATAGGTACATAGATAATGTACAATGCACATATAAATCCTGCTTTCCCTGCAGGAACTGCAGTCATACAGATTTGCTGAATAGTCATCGCTAAGAATAGAGCTAACCCACATAGTGAACCAGCTTTGGCAAGCATTACATGTTGCTCATGTCGCATTTCTTTCGTTCTCGTATCAGGTTGTATAAGTTTTACGATATAAATAACAGGAATAAGACTCAGTCCACCAATAAAACTTCTTACTGCGTTAAAAGTAAACGGTCCGACATATTCCATGCCGGCTCTTTGTGCAACAAAAGAAAGTCCCCAAATAAGAGCCGTTAAGAATAATGCGATATTTGCAAAAAATTTCTTTTTCATACTTGATATTATATATTAAAACTTTTTATTCGACTAATTGTTAATGATTCTTTAAATCGCAATCTGTGTTCCGACAATGATTCTGTGGCTGTCAGGTTTGTTTTCATTTTGGCAATAAACATAATTCAATAACAGTTTTAAGGCTTGACCTTTTATGTAGTAGTTTACGCCAAAAGTATATTCTCGTTTGTTATTAGCACATATAGTTTTATCAGGGTCAAATTCATCATATCTTGCAAGAACTTCCCATTTTTTATTGATATGATATCCAAGAGTAACATACCAACCTTGTCGCTTCTTAGAGGTTAAACCGTCCCCACCATTTGAGCCATCAGAGTTTGCGTATTCCATTCTTGTCCAGAATTTTTTGTATTCATACCCTAAATATGCAGTTGCAACAAAATAATCTCTGCTATGATGTTGTCCGGTAACAATACCACCACCGGTTCTGAGTTTACCGTATCTTCCGTCAGTCAAACCAAGTGGTTTAAAGTTTACCATACCATTGAATTCAACCCCCGGGAAGAATTCGCTTAAGAAGGTATCAGAACTGTATCCACCAAAATCATAATCCATTAATGCGTAATTACCTTTTACTCTGATACCGAATTTTCTTATATTACCAAGATTTCTTGATATTTGAGAACGGTTCATGAATGGTAATGTATAAGGCGATTGTGTACCTTCAATACCACCACCGACACGAGAGTTACCAAACATAATAACATTATTCGGTATTCTATGAGTTTCGATATACAAGTCTTGTATTAATTGATGAGTAAAACCTCTTTTGTGTTGAGGTGTAGGGTCAAACATGATTCTAAAATCTTCTTTACCACCTCTAAATTTACCGTCAATTATTGCGTTGATTAACCCAACATTAAACTTGTCGTTTCCTCCTCCGTACTCAGGAACTGTTGTTGTGTTATTCATCTGAATAACGCCCCATGTGTGAATACTTTCTATAGGTCCATGTTCAAATTCATGGGTTAACGGTTTCTTTAGCAGACATGCCGGCACATTTGTATTTTCTATCTTTAAGTTATAAACATCGTGCGCAGTTCTTGCCAATTCATCATAAAATTTATAATGATGATGCAGTGTTTCAGGGTTTTGTATAACTGTTTCTTCTAACGGAACAATTTGGCTTGTGCCACTTTTTAACTGTACATGCTCATCACTTACACCTATTGTACTGTTGGTTGTTGCTACTACATTCGGAATAAAATCGTTTGTATCAAGTTTTATTTCTTCTGCTGAATATGCAGAAGAAGTCATTAATAAAAATCCGGCTATCAAATATAAAATCTTTTTCATCACTGCTATTTATATATTATAAAAGGGGCAGATAAATCCACCCCTTTTTAATCTATCCCTTAAAATTCTTTGTGGTCATCTCTCAAGTATGCTGTCCAGAATAATAGAACAACAAATACCATTGCACCAACAATGTTACCAAGAGTAACAGGTAACAAGTTGTTGATTAAGCAACTTTTCCAAGTGAAGGTTGCTAATTGATCAGGAGTTAAGCCTGAAGCTGCTGCGATAGCAGGTGTATGTTTCAAGAACAAACCGTTAGTTAAAAAGTACATATTTGCAATACTGTGTTCATATCCTGAAGCAACGAATGTCATGATTGGGAAGAAGATTGCAAATATTTTACCAATAACATGTCTTGAAGATGATGCCATCCAAATAGCTAAGCATACTAACCAGTTACATAAGATACCTCTAGTGAAAGCTTCAACAAATGGTAGGCTTGCTTTTGTATAAGCTGTTGTTAATCCCATAACACCTAAAGCTTCGTGTGAATTATGAGAACAACCTGAGAAATAAATCAATGCTGCTAAAATAATTGAACCAACAAAGTTACCAAGATAAACGATTGACCAGTTTCTCAATAATTTACCAAAAGAAATTTTCTTTTCGATAACGGCAAATGACATCATTACATTACCTGTGAAGAGTTCTGCACCTGTCAAAACTACCATCATCAAACCTGTAGCGAAAGTCATAGCTCCGATTAACTTAGCAATACCCCAGCTGATAGCTTCTGTTCCTGTCATTACATTTAATGAAACTTGAGCACCAAATGCGATGAACGCACCTGCAGCGATTGCTAATACAAATAATTTTGATTTTCTAAAGCTTGCCTTCATTGGCATAACATTGTCAGCCAAGTCATGAGCAACACTATTTGGGGCGATACAATCTTTTGTATCCAAATTTTGTTCTGTCATGTTTCTATCTCCTTTTTTAATCTTTTTCTACAACAGACAATTCCGAATGATATATTCGGATTATACTGGGCTATAAGCTCGGTACAATAAATCTTAAATTGTCCTAAAATAAAAGAACCAAAAATCAGTCCGAAAGTTATTCTATATCGTAAATAATAATTTTCAAGTGATAAAAATAAAAATGTCTGTAATTTAGTAATAATAGGAAATTAATTATTGTAAAAAATACACTTGACAATCATTTTTGTTAGATTAAAAATTAGACTTGTTAGCAAAAATTTTAGCCGAATTTTTATAACAAAGTAGTTATATTTTTAGACTTTATTTGGATTGGAAGATTTGAGTATGAGTAATTATTTTATAGGAATAATGATTATTTTATTGAGTGGATTTATTGGAGCTATGTTTTCGAAGAAACATAAGATTCCGGTATTATCAACTCTAGTTGCAGTGGGTGGTATTTTTACTTTATTACCTGCAATACATGTATTTTTGTCCGGAGAAAGTTTGTCACAAGCTTTCTTTTTTAATCCTGTTTTTGGAAAAGTGAATTTTGTAATAGATGCGCTTTCGGCTTTCTTTATTACAATTATTTCCGTTATGGGTTTCGCATCTTGCGTTTATTCAAAGGGATATTTAAAACATTATATAGAGGACGGCAAAAACATAAACGCTCACATGGTGTTCTTATCAATGTTAATTGCATCAATGTTAGCAGTTGTGACATGTCAAAATGCTTTGATGTTTTTAGTTTGTTGGGAAATGATGTCAATAAGCTCATTCTTCTTAGTAATATTTGAAAATGAGAAAAAGGAAGTTGTAAAAGCAGGTATTAAATATTTAGTATTTATGCATGTATCTGTATTATTTATAATTTTAGCTTTTGCTTTGATGTCAATTCAATCAGGAAGTCTTGATTTTGCATCTTTCGCATCAATATTACAAAACAATGAACAATTTGCAAATTTAGCGTTTATTTTAGCGTTTATCGGGTTTGGTACAAAAGCAGGTTTCGTTCCGTTCCACAACTGGTTGCCTGATGGACACCCTGCAGCACCTAGCCATGTCAGTGCATTGATGTCAGGTGTAATGATTAAAACAGGTATCTACGGAATCCTTAGAATCTTATCATTAATAGTTATCCCTTCAAAATTGATAGCATATACAGTATTAATTATTGGTTTGATATCAGCTTTGTATGGTGTGTTATATGCCGTTTCTCAAAACGATGTAAAAAGATTATTGGCTTATTCTTCAATCGAAAATATCGGTATAATCGGTATCGGTATCGGTGTTGGTATGTTAGGACTTGCGTTTGCTCATCATGTTGTTGCAGTTTTAGGCTTCGCAGGTGCCCTATTACATATCCTAAATCACTCCTTGTTTAAGGAACTTTTGTTCATGGGTGCAGGTAGTGTTTATACAAAATCTCATACAAGAGATATCGAAACTTTAGGTGGTTTAATCAAATCAATGCCAAAAACAGCGATATTATTCTTGATAGCATCAGCTGCAATATGTGCATTACCACCTCTAAACGGTTTTGTAAGTGAATTTATGATTTACTTTGGTATGTTCAAAGGTTTAGCTGTTCATAACTTCTTCTCAATGATTACCTTGTTGTTTACAATAGCAGGGTTGGCATTGGTAGGTACAATGGCTGCTCTTTGCTTCTCAAAAGTATTTTCTATAATATTCCTTGGTTTGCCTCGTTCTGAAAAGGCAACTCAAGTGACAGAAGATGTTGAAGCTTCTATGTTAGTTCCAATGACTTGTATTGCAATATTGATATTCGCAATCGGTCTTTGTCCTCAATATGTATTCAACTTTGTATTAAAACCTGCAAGCGCAATTATCGGTAATCAAGTACAGTTTGCACAAGAACCTTTAGCGAGAATGCAAACTATTGCTTGGTATGCTTTGGGCTTGTTAGTATTCATAGCTTTAATGGTAATGTTAAAGTTAAAACTTACAAAGAACAAAGTTGTAATGTCCGAAACTTGGGGTTGTGGTTATGATAATCCAAATAACCATATTCAATATACAGCATCTTCTTATGTTGGACCATTCTTAACAATGTTAAAACCTTTATTTAAAAAGATTTTTGATATTGAAAAACCAAGAAAATTGTTCCCTCGTTCAGCTCACTTCAGTTTACATATAGATGATATTGAAGAAGCTTATGTAATTAATCCACTATTGAAAGGGGATGAATGGTTCTTATCAAAATTTGAAGCATTACAAAGTGGTAATATTCAATCTTATATAAAATATGGATTAATATTTTTATTGTTAGTTATAATCGGAAGTTTATTTATAGGATAGTTTGAAATGTTAATGAAATTATTAAACTTTATAATACTATTATTTGTACCATTTTTAATGATGGGGATAATAAAGAAAACAAAAACTTTTTGGGCAGGTAAGAAAGGACCTTCAATATTCCAACCTTTATATGATTTTATAAGGTTGATAAAAAAGGATTTTGTTATTAGTAATACAACCTCTGTTGTGTTCAGAATAGCTCCTATTATTACTTTTTCAACAGTGTTGTTCGCGTCATTATTTGTGCCTTTGGCTTCAGGTTCTGCACTAATCAATATCCCTGCAGGATTAATTGTTTTTGCATATACTTTGGCTCTTGGCAAATTCGCATCAATGATATCTGCTATGGATACAGGTAGCAGTTTTGAAGGTATGGGTGCTTCTCGTGAAGCTTGTTTCTCTACCATTGTTGAACCTGCATTCTTTATGGTAATGGCATCAATTATGACTTTGTCAGGCAATTATACTTTTGATGCTTTGAGTAATATTATAGCTTCTGCAGGAAACTATGGTATTTTAATAATAATCTTCTCTGTAGTTGTATTATTCATTATGATGTTAACAGAAGCTTCAAGAGTTCCGGTTGATGATCCTGCAACTCACTTAGAATTAACAATGATTCACGAGGTTATGATTCTTGATAATTCAGGTAGCGACTTAGCTTTGTTTAGCTGGGCTAATTCAATCAAATTGTTATTGTTATCATCTTTGATAGCTAATATGATTATTCCATCAACAATAGAAGGTTGGTTATCAGTTCTTCTTTACTTGTTGATAATGTTTATAATTTCAATCATTATCGGGACTGTAGAATCCGGTATGGCAAGAATAAGAATGTCACATGTTTTTGAATTTATATTTATTATGAGTTCAATCAGTTTAGTTGTTTTATCTCTTATTATTGCGAGAATGTTTGGGGGTTAATATATAATGGTAAATGGCTTTATAATACTTTTCGGACTTACAATGTTGTATTTGGCTGCAACAAGTAGAATAATTGCACACATCAGACTTTTAGTTGTTCAAGGTGTATTGTTATTCTTGATATGTTGTTGTGGTATGCACCATATAAATATTTTGAATTTTGCATTTTTAACTGTTGAGACCTTGATTGTTAAGTCAATAGTTATTCCTGCATTTTTGTACAAGGTATTGAACAAAACTCATTCAAACAGAGATGTAGCTGCAAATATTCCTCATTTCTATTGTTTGTTTATTGCAAGTTTGATTTTAATCGTTGGGTTCTTGCTTTCAGAGTATTATGTTACTCCTATGAAGCTTATATCTCCAATGTTTTTTGCAGTATCAGTTGCAACAATTATTATAAGTTTGTGGTTGATAACAATTAAACATAAGATTATTTCAAATGTAATTGAATTTATAACAATGGAAAACGGGATATTTCTTTTATCATTATCTGCAGCAAAAGAAATGCCAATGTTGGTAAACCTTGGTGTTCTTCTTGATGTATTTATTGCAGTTTATATCTTAGGTTTGTTTGTTAATGTAATTAATAAAGAATTTAAAGATTTGGAAGTTTCTAATTTATCAGATTTAAAGGACTATGAATACAATGATTAATACGATTTTATTATTTCCAATAGTTGCATGTTTATTAATGCTAGTTATAAAGAATAGAGTATTTTCAACCTTTATGGTAAATGCTTATGCTATTGTTCACGCAGTTATAACAACATTATTAGCAATGAATATTGGCAGAGAAGGTGGTATTCCTTATTTTGCCGTTGATAATACTAATTTAATATTCTTGATAGTTTTATCTTTAGTATTCTTAATGGTAGCAGTTTATAATAACGGATATGTCAAAACTTTTGATTTTCCAGACAGACGAATCAGAAATTACTCATTTATGATTTTGATTTTTGTTTTATCAATGACAGGAACAATTCTTAGTACCGATTTGGGTATTGCTTGGGTTTTGGTAGAAGCAACCACATTATCAAGTGCATATTTAATCTACTTTAATAAAACAAAACATTCTATTGAAGCAGCTTGGAAATATGTATTTATATGTTCAATCGGTATTGCGTTGGCGTTTGTCGGAATTATTCTATTAAACATATCTACCGGCTCAGTTAATACTTTGAATTATGCTCAATTATATAAATATGCTCCAACATTTGACCACAACTGGTTGAAGGTAGCTTTCGTATTTATGTTATTCGGTTTTGGTGCAAAAATGGGTTTGGCTCCAATACATTTTTGGTTGCCTGATGCTCACTCAGAAGCTCCATCTCCTATATCAGCATTGTTGTCAGCAACACTTTTAAATTCTGCATTTATGGTAATAGTAAGAGTGTTTAAAATAATGACATTGGCAGATTGCTTGGATTATGCAAAAGTGATGCTTTTAGTAATGGGCTTTTTATCATTATTCGTGACAGCAGTATTTATTTATCATATTAAAAATTACAAAAGAATGTTAGCTTATTCTTCAATAGAAAATATGGGTATTTTGGCTATAGGTACAGCTCTTGGGGGTGTTGCTTATTATGCTGTAATCCTTCATTTGATAGGTCACTCTTTGGCTAAGGCTTCATTCTTCTTGACTTCAGGTAATATTCTTGAAACTTACGGAACAAAAAGAATCAAGTCTGTAAGTGGAGTAATAAAATCTGACGGCAAAACAGGTTGGTTGTGGGTACTTTCATTCCTTGCAATATGTGCGTTCCCAACATCAGTTTTGTTTATCAGTGAATTTATTATGATAAAAACAATGATTCTTCAAGGTCATTATTGTTTATGTGCTTTGTTTGTAATCCTTTTGACAATAGTTCTTTACGGATTAGGCAAGGTTGTTATCAAAATGGCATTTGGAAATGTAAGTGAAGAAAAAGCTAGACTTATAGAACAAAATAAACATATAGTTTCTGCATTTATGTATGTACCACAGTTTATTATGTTGTTGATAGTATTTATTTTAGGGGTTTATATTCCACCATTCTTAAACGACATAATCAGTTGTACAGTTGCAGGTTTTTAGGACAAGGGTAATATAAAATGACAAATTGGATAAAAACAAAAAACAATCAAAAAATAAATTTATTGGAGATTCCGACACTTTCGATTTCAGATTTAAGAAACGAAATTATATGGTTAGACAAGCGTCCTGTTGGTTTCTTTGGTAAAGACTGGGGCAACGGCTCAACAAAATTATTCGTAATTTTGGCAGACGATAAAGAAGGCGATTTATATGTTTCTTCAGCATTATTCTCTGCCGATGAAAAATCTTATGAATCAATTACACAAGATATTCCTGCTTTTCATATTTTTGAAAGAGAATTTTATGAACAATTTGGAATAGAGCCTGTAGGACACCCTTGGTTGAAACCTCTAAGACTTAATCATGACAAGTATCCGTTCTTTGAAATGCAAGGTGAGGAAGTTCACCAAGTGGCAGTAGGACCTATTCATGCAGGAGTAATTGAACCTGGGCATTTTAGATTTATGTGTAATGGAGAAACTGTATATCACTTAGAAATTATGTTGGGATACCAACATAGAGGTATTGAGGAATTAATCCTAAAACAACCTTCTAACCAACTTGCAGAATCTATTTGTGGTGATAGTGTAATAGCTTATAATACAGCTTATTCACAAGTTATTGAGGCTTTGAAAGGAATCAAAATCTCAAACAAAGCTCAATTAATCAGAAAAGCTGCGTTAGAAATGGAAAGAGCAGCTATCCAAATTGGTGATATGGGGGGTATTGCAGGTGATATAGCTTATGCGATGGGTGCAGCAGTGTTTGGTGTTACAAGAACCTTGATTATCAATACAATGTTAGAATGGTCTGGTAGCCGTTTTGGTCGTGGTTTGATTAATGTAGGTGGTGTAAACTTTGATATTTCTGATGAAGAAATTGCGCAAACTTTAAAAACACTTGATAAAGTTGCAAAAGATGTTGATAGAATGACAACAACAATGATGAAGAATTCTTCTGTTATGTCAAGATTAGAAAAAACAGGAACAGTTAGTCTTGAAAGAGCAAAAGAAATCGGACTTGTTGGTATGCCAGCAAAGGCTTCAGGTGTTGAATTGGATTCAAGATTTGACTTCCCTGACAAATGGATAAAAGATTTGAATATTGAACGCAAACCTTTCAAAGGTGTTGGTGATGTAAATTCAAGATTCAAATTAAGATATAAAGAAGTGAAAGAATCAATCTCAATGATTCGCAAGTATTTGAACGAACTAAAACAATATAAAGAGGAACCCGTGATTGTATCAGGTCAAAACAATGAAATGGCAAAAGATTCATTTGTTGTTTCTATTGTAGAAGGCTGGAGAGGTGAAGTCGTTCATGTGGCTATGACAGACGGAAGTGGTAAACTCTCAAGATACAAAATAAAAGACCCGTCTTTTAATAATTGGTATGGCTTGGCTCTTGCTGTTCGCAATAACGGAATCTCTGATTTCCCTCTTTGCAACAAGAGTTTCAGTTTGTCATATTCAGGAAATGATTTATAAGGAATAATATATTATGTTTGATACATTAAAATCTAGAATTTATCAGGGGCAACAGTTTATTAAAGATATCCCTAATGCTCCTATGAGAAAGCAGTTCAGAGGTTTGCCTCTTTTGTGTAACAATAAATGTGATGAGTGCAAACAGTGCTTAGAGGTTTGTCCGACAGGAGCTTTGAAATTGAACCCGTTGACTATAGATATGGGCAAATGTACATTCTGTGGTGCTTGTAAAAATATTTGTAAAACAGGCGCAATAGATTTTTCAAACTTCTACAAGTTGGCTGCTACAGATAGAGATAATTTGGTAATAACAGAAGCTATTACTAAAGAAGATTATGAAAAGATTGCAGTTGAAACAAAGAAGGAAATAACTTCTATGTTCTCTCGTTCACTAAAACTAAGACAAGTTTCTGCAGCAGGTTGTAACGGCTGCGAAATGGAATTGAACGCTTGTTCAAATGCAAACTTTGATATGGGTAGATTCGGAATAGATTTTGTAGCCTCACCAAGACACGCAGACGGTATTGTTATAACAGGACCTATTTCTGAGAATATGGCTTTTGCTTTAGAAAACTGCTATAATTCAGTGCCTAATCCAAAACTTGTAATTCTATGTGGAGCTTGTGCTATTTCAGGTGGTGTATTCCAAAGCAGTACAAAACTAAATAGAGAATTCTTGGAAAAATATCCGATAGACTTGTATATCCCTGGGTGTCCTGTTCACCCTCTAACATTTATAAATGGGGTATTGAGCTATATAAGAGAACACAAATAATAAATATTTAGGTAAAATAATCAAAAAAAGAGGTCTTAAAGACCTCTTTTTTATTCGCTTTCAACAACAACATTTGCTATCAAATCACCGTAGCTGTTAACATGCCCGTCAGTTTCTTCGATGATGTATCTCAATTCAGGTTTGTTTTCAATACATTTTTCAGCTTTTTCTAAAGCTGCATCAAAATCTCTAAAATCACCCATCGCTGTCTTTGAGAAATCTGGTTTTTCTCTTTCTATAGTATAAACATGATACATAAGAATCCTCCTTTTGCTTATCTATATGATAGCATAAAAGCAGTTTTAAGGATAAATCTTAATAAAAATCAACTATAAAACTAAGGCATAGTGGAATCAGTTTGTTGCTGTCCTTCGTAATACATTGGTTGTTGCGGCGTTGAATCCATAGAATCATTTGCTTCTGGTTTAGTTTTTTCAATAAGTACTTGACTGTTGTATTTAAGCCCGTTTACAGGAGCAATACTATTTTGCAACACAAAACCTGAATTTTTCAATTTTTGAGGACTACTCTCCATAACATTCTTATCAGGAGTTTCCAAATTTATATTCTTTTCAATAGGCTCTGTTGCATCAAGATGAATTTCTTCTGCTTGAACATATCCTGATATTAATAGAACAATAAATAAAACGATACTCTTTTTCATACACTTATTATAACAAAAAAAGGCGAAACTGAAAAGCCTCGCCTTTAATATTTACATTCGGATTTATGATGTATATTGAATTACATCATACCTCCCATACCACCCATTCCTGCAGCCATTGCTGACATATCAGGAGCTGATTTTTCTTCCGGTACATCAATTACTGCAGCTTCTGTAGTTAATAACATAGAAGCAACTGATGCAGCGTTTTCTAATGCTGAACGAGTAACCTTAGCTGGGTCAACGATACCTGCTTCAAACATATCTACATATCTATAAAGTAAAGCATCGTAACCGTAAGCATCTTTACCGGCTCTTACATTATCAACAACAACATCTGATTTAGCTCCTGCGTTGTATGCGATAGCTCTTAGAGGAGCATCAAGTGCTGCCATAAGGATTTTGTAACCACTCTTTTCATCATCAGAATCAAAGTTGTATGTGTTTAGTTTGTCTTCAAGTTCTTGTTGAACTCTTACTAACATAACACCACCACCTGGGACAATACCTTCTTCGTTGGCAGCTCTTGTAGCGTTAAGAGCATCTTCAATTCTTAATTTTCTTTCTTTAAGTTCAACCTCTGTAGCTGCACCAACTTCGATTACTGCAACTCCACCAGAAAGTTTAGC
>ERZ779681.572-NODE-572-length-12596-cov-1.95136_pt1 | contig 12596 bp, 11 predicted proteins | sample MGYA00511905_ERZ779681 | MGnify/ENA primary metagenome ERZ779681 (study PRJEB29588, sample SAMEA2144578) | human gut metagenome | biome: human gut; feature: human-associated habitat; material: faeces | place: Denmark | collected 2008/2010 ... | reverse complement strand
TATAATCATTAAAAACGAATCCTTTATCTTCTTGTAAATATCTTATTAAATCCAGTTTTGTAAATTTTTCATTATATCTTTCTTGAGAAAAACGAAAAAGTGAACTAAAAATATCATCTGAAGTTGGAGACTTAAATATACAGTTAATCAAATTAATGGTATCTTTTTTTAATGTATTATTATCTTTAATCCTAGTCTCTATTCTTCTTAAAAAATCAAAAATATAATTATCAAGATTATATTGAAAGTCCTCTGAAGTTATATCTTTATCAGTAAATTTTATGCTTGTAATTTTTTCACGTAATTTAGAAATAATATCCTTTGTTTTTTCAGATGTAATCATAGAATTGAAAAACGTAGATTTATTTTCTGCCTTTATAGCTCTAGCTACAATTTCGTCTAGTTCCGTATTGCTTGATGATAGAAATACACATACAGCATTTTTATCTTCATCAATTCTTTTTATAAAATTATGTAAAATCCTCTTGCTATAAAGATTTGAAATTGTCCATTCGATATCATAATTTTTAACCTGTGTACAATACTTCTTTTCTCCTTTAGTTACAATGTACTCATAGCCATCTTTTATTTCATCTGGCTTTTCAAAATAAATTGAAGAGGAATTTTCTTTATCAAGCAATATACGACACATTTCTTCTACTGCCCAATACGATTCATATACATTCCCGGCTTTATCAGCAGAACCACCTTTTAGTGTCATAACAACTCCTTTAGGGTGATTATAGCATAAACAAAGGTTTATTTTGTTGCAATTTAAAAATTAAAATTAAATACAAATTTTATCAATACAAAACAACACAATCCTTAGTAATTGTGTTCCATTATAGATTAAAACGAGTTAATGTATGTACGATGAACAATACGTATGTTAACATTAAACAAATTGCAGAATTAAAAGGCTTAAAAAGTACCCGTTCGATAAGACTTGCAATTAACCAAGGTAAATATATTGCAAGAGAAGTTGAAGTAAGAGGCGGAAAATCATATGAAATTCTTTATTCTTCATTAGAACCGGATATACAAGATAGATTAGATGAAGAAGAATTAAAAACAACATCAATTGTTTCATTTGAAAACAAGGTGAATTTTGTATCAGAAAATGCAAGATTAACAGCACTTGCAAGAGTGGATATAGTAACTGCCTTGTATAATATTCGTAAAAAATATTCGACTAAAAAAGAGGCTGATTCAGTATTTTTAGATTTATATAACAGTGGAATGTATTTGCCCCAAATATATAAGTTTGTTGGTTCAATTTCTATAGGTACACTTCATCGCTGGGTTAAGATGTTTGAAAATTATGGAACAGATGGGCTTTTACAAAAACGCAAAACTAATAAACAAGGTGAATATAATACGATTTTGAATGATGAAATGAAACAGGTATTTTTGAAATATTTGTTACACCCCAATAAATTTAGTATCGGAAAAGCTATAAATTTAACAAAACATATTCTAGAAAAGCGAGGATATGAAAATATTCCTTGTAATCTAACATTCAGAAGATTTGCGGAGAATTTTAAGAAAAACAATTATTCAAAGTGGATTTTGTTTAGAGAAGGTGAAAAAGCATACCACGATAAAATTGAACCGTATATAGAACGAGATATTTCTAAAATTGAAGTAGGAGATGTTTTGATAGCTGATGGACATGTTCTTAATTTTCAAATAATTAATCCATTTACAGGGAAGCCGACCAGAGCAACTTTGGTCGGCTTTTTAGATTGGAAATCAACAGCATTAGTCGGATATGAAATTATGATGAGTGAGAATACTCAATGCATAGCAAGTGCATTAAGAAATTCTATTTTAAATCTCGGCTTGATTCCAAAAGTAGTTTATCAAGATAACGGAAAAGCATTTAAAGCAAAATATTTCCAAAATATAAATTTTGACGAAGCGGGATTTAATGGGATTTATGCAAAACTTGGAATAAAATCAGTTTTTGCAAAACCATATAATGCAAGAGCAAAAGTTATTGAAAGATTCTTCCTTGAATTTCAAGAAGAGTTTGAAAAAATGATGACAAGTTATATTGGGACAAGTGTTGAAAATAAACCTGCTTGGATGAAACGAGGAGAAAAATTGCATAGAGATATGCATAATAAGTTAACAAAAAACTATATTCCAACGATTCAAGAAACAATAAAATTTATAGATTGCTGGCTAGATTACCATAATTCAAAACCTTGTCCTAATAACCGTTCAAAAACTATTCAAGAGATGTTAAATGATATTTCAAAAGAAAACATTGATAAAAGTATTTTGAATGATCTTATGTTGAAAACAGAAGCAAGGACAATAAATAAACATGGAATAACATTTCTTGGAATGCATTATAGGAGTGATTATTTATTGGATTTAAGAGAAAAAGTATTTATAAAATACAGTTTGTTTGACCTTTCAAAAGTCCTTGTATATTCAATAAAAGGTGAATTTTTATGTATCGCAAGACAAGTTGAAAAAGTTCATCCAATGGCAAATCATTTAGGAACAGTAAAAGATATGGAACAATTAAAGCAACAAATACAAAAACAGCAACGCAGATTTAAGAGAGTGAAAAAAGAGTTTTTAAAATATTTCCCTAAAGAAAAAGTGGAAGCTATAGAGATTGAACAGGAAGAAGTTATTGAAATTGAAAAATTTGAACAGACTAAAACACCACTAAAACGCAAATTAAACTTTCGGGAACAGCAAATGAATATTCCAGTATTTAACGCTGATTATGAAAAATATGAATGGTTAATGAAATACGGCTGTACCAATCCTGAACAAAGAAAGTGGCTTGAGGGGTATTTAAATAGTGATGAGTATGCCAATTTATACGCAGATTGCGAACATAATGAGAAAAATGTATTTGACCAAGAAGGAGTATAAAGATGAATAAAGTATTTGTAAAAACAAAGAACGTCAAAAACTTTGTATCATTAATGGAGGAGGTAAAACAACTACCTAATAATATACCTAAAATTATTCTTGTTTATGGAGAATATGGACTCGGAAAATCAGAAACTATAAAGTGGTGGACTTTTAAAAATGATTGCATTTATGTAAGAGCAAACCAAGGTATGACAAGTCGGTGGCTGTTATCTGAAATTGCAGAAGAATTAGGTGAAGAACCATTTTGGCATATTCAGGAAACTTTTAATTTAATAGAGAAGAAACTTCAAGAAAATCCAAAACCTATAATAATTGACGAAGTAGATTACTTGCTTGAAAGAAATACAATAGAAACACTGAGAGATTTGTATGATACAACTTCTTGTCCTTTAGTGCTTGTTGGAATGGGCAACATTGATAAAAAACTATCAAGATATCCTCATATTATAGACAGGATTTATAAGTCATTTAAGTTTGAACGATATGATTTTGAAGATGTAAAACAGATTTTGAATGAATTAACGCAAATCACTTTTACACCTGATGGTGTAGAATATCTTGCAACAAGAGTTAACCAATTTAGACAAATTGTTAAATTGATAAATAAAATAGAAAAACTTGCGATTACAAATCAATTAAAACAGATTGATGAAAATATTTTAAGGAAACTGCTATATGGAAGAACAAATATTGAAACTTTGCAAAAGGCTCAACAAATTTACGCTTGAAAATTTAGAAATTTTATCAGAAATCCCAAAAGCAGAACTTTTACCGATATTGTCAAAATTTGTTGATGAAAATAAACTAATAAAGCAAGAAAATGAATATGTGTTTCAAAAAAGTAAACTTTCAGCTCAAAAATATTCTATATTTAAAACATACCCTGCAATAATAAATGATATTGTATTAAGGTGTTTTTGTGAAAACATAAATTCGATAAAAGCATCTCATATTATAAATATTGGCGAAGATCAAGTTCAAAAAATTTATACAATATTTAGAACTTTAATTTACAATAGGCAAAAACAAAAATTAGATTTTTACTATCTAAAATCTCCACAAAAAGCACGTCATAGAAAGTTTTTTAATCAAGAAGTATATTTATACCTATACTACAATCAAATTTTTGTATCTGAAAATCTTTTGAAATCATCTGAGGATAAAACCTTTTCTACAGACCAAAAAGCAGAGTTTACAACTATTTATTGCTATATTTCAAGAAATTTAACCCATAATACAATGGCTAATAATTTAAATTACAAAATAGCAGAAACCTTATGGCGAAGAAAAAGAGAGTTTAAGGATTTGTATTACGACTTAAAACTATTAGCAGGATTTTAGCAATAGAACTTCATAAACTTTTCCCCGATTTTATTTTTGGGTTGTATTCCTTTGACAATAAGTATCTTAGAGTATTTATGCTTATTTCTCGAAAATATTTTTTTAAGTATAGAGCGGATTTTGAAGTTTACTTGTGGGGAAATTTCCCCGACCACAAAATGTTACCTATTTATTATTCTGTAGAAGTAAATATAATAAAATTTGGTAGCTATTATATACAAATACAAATTTCGTCAAGACCACTTCATATTTCTTCGTAAAAAACAGGACAAATATTTGTCTTTTTTATAAAGCAGATAGATAAAGTGTTTGAGGTGAATATTGTAAAAATAGCATTTTTAAAAAATCTTATTATTACTGCATTTTAGCTTTTAAAATTGTCACAAATTTTATGTCGGAATGTTAAGTGGGCTTTAAAAGAGATTTTAATAACGCTAAAATAAGGATATTTATGAAAGAAAATAAAGACAAAACAAATATATGGTTAGATATAGAAAAATCTGCTGAAATTTTAGGACTTAGTATCCAAACTCTTAAAAAGCAATGTAGGAGAGGTTGCTATACTTTTAAAATTATCAGACGGGGAAAAAGAACTCATTACTTTCTTCTTTTAAAATCTTTGCCTGATTTTGCACAAGATAAGTATCTTAAAGAAGATGTTATAAATACTAAATATTCAGAAGCTCCCGATTGGGCAAAAGCACAGGCTGAAAAATATTTACCAATAATAAATGCATCAAAAGGATTAAGGGGAGAGGCTTTAAAAGATTTTATAGATAAGTGGAATTTAGAACATGAAAAGTGGTTAAACACATCTTATTCGTCTGTTATAAAAATGCGAAGAAGATTCTTTCGGTATGGATTGAGCGGCTTGTTATCGCAGCACGGCAAACATTTATCTGGCTCCACTGTTCCTGATAATTTATTTGAGTACTTTAAAAATTTGTATTTAGTAGAAGGAGCACCATCTATAAGAAGTTGTTGGGATTTAACTCTTGGTTATGCAATCAGAATGTTTGATGCTAAAAGAGAAACATTTCCAAGTTATATGGCTTTTAAACGCCGATTAGATAAAGAAATTCCAAAACAAAGTATTTATCTTGCACGAATGGGCGAAACAACATGGAATAGAAAATATGGCGGATATATAGAAAGAGATTATTCAAATATTTTATGTAATGAGGTCTGGGTATCAGATCACGCTCAAATTGATGTTGCCTGTTTTGATTCAGATAATAAAGTTGTTTTTCCTTGGGTTACTGTATGGCGTGATTATAAATCAGGTAAATGGCTCGGTTGGATATTACAAACAGGAAATCCAAATTCTGACTATATTTTCCAATCTTTTTACTATGCTGCTGAAAAGTATGGACTGCCTAAAGATGTTATCATTGATAATGGTAAAGATTACCGTTCAAAGGATTTTGCAGGTGGTCGTCGAAGTATAAAAATTTCAACCAACAAAACAAAAACTCAGTCTATGTTAGCAGAATTGAATATCGAAGTCCATTTTGCTCTGCCTTATAATGCTCAGACTAAGCCTGTTGAAAGGGATTTTTTGAAGATAAAGGAAATCCTTTCAAAACATTTTATAGGTTATAGAGGTGGTAATGTCGTAGAAAGACCTCAAAAGCTCGCAAAAGAAATTAAGTCCGGAAAGATTATGAAATTTGAAGATTTCAAACTTCTTTTTGATAAATATATTTTAGATATTTTAAATAAAAGACCTTCTCAAGGAAAAACTTTAAACGGGTTATGTCCTGATGAACTTTTCTATTCTGAATTTAAAGAAAAAATTACAACTACAAAAGATGCTCTAAAACTATTTTGTATGAGAACTTCAAAAGATTTTACTATCAGAAGAAACGGAATAAAAGATACAACTCTTGGGATAACTTATTGGGCTGATTGGATGATTTCAAAAATGGGCTTGAGAGTATATTTACGCAGAGATATAGAAGATTACAAAGAAGCTTGGGCTTTCAGATGTGAGAATGATGAATTTATAGGAACAGTGAATGCTGTAAAAGCTGTTGCTGCATTACATGCAAATAAAGTATCTAAAGAAGAATTTAAAGAGGCTATGTCTATTAAAAAACGCAATAGCAAAGTCGCCAAGGCTTATATTAAACAAACTCTTACAATATCTCCTGAAGAACAATATGAAAATTACAAAGCTGCTTATAACAGTGCAAATAAAGAGTTCGATACAGATGTTAAAGTTTCAAAGATTGCAAATACAAATATGGATAAAGCAGTAAGGAAAAAGAAAGAACAAGATGATTTTGGAAAATTTGATTTATCAATATTTTTGCAAGAAGAACCTAAACCAAAAGAAACCTTATACCTTTATGAAACCGATAAAATATTAGCAGAACGAAATAAAAAGTATATTAACTAAGAGGAAAAAGTGAAAAAAGATAAATATTATGCGATTGCAGAAAATATGTATGTTGAAAAATTTATTACAGTTGCTGAAATTGCAAGAAGAATAGGAGTACACGAAAGAACTATAAAACGTTGGAAAAAAGATGGAGACTGGTCTGGTAAAAGAAAAGAATTTATCGAACATTTTAGTCTTTCCAAAGAAGATACGTTTATACAAGCCAAATATATGCTTCAAAGTTTTAATGTTGATCTCCAGAATAATCACAACATAGAGCCTTCAAGAATATATAAATTTACAAACTTACTTGAAAGTGTTGTAAGAAAAGAAAAAGAACCGATGAATATTGAAAGTTTTATTGGAACAATAGAAAAAAGGACAAATATAGATAAGGACGTTATCGATAAAATTGTAGAGAATTTGACGGATAGTGATTAATTATCTATAGCTTTTCAATATACCAATTAGAATTCCCAAAGTGATTGAAGTTCCATTGTAATTGGAAGTAGAAATTGTATTCCATAGAGTTATCATCTTTAAAGTTATAAGAATATTTATTTAATTGTGTTCTTCGATAACTTTCAAAAGCTGTTTGTAGTTCCTTTACAAACTTTTTTCTAAATTCAGGATAAGTTATTTCTAAAGTTTCTCTTGTAAGCTTATTTTTCAAAATCATCTTCAAATCCTCTTATATTATCAAGCTCTATGTTGTATCTTTTGCCTTGTTTATCAACACAAGTCGCATAATCTATATCTGCATCGGCAAACCTGTTTTTCCAAATACAAATCAGCAAGCCGATTTCTTGTGTTTTTAAGTTTAAAACCTTTGTTCCATAAAGTGCATAGTCTTTTTCTGTCATTATTCTTTCCTTTCGAGTATCAAATCTGAATAGATATCAGCAGGCTTTTGTGGGTCTATTAAAAACTCTTTCATAAATACAAATCTTTCACCAAAAGAGTTTTCACAAATTACAGTGTCGAAGTTATAGAAGCCAATTACTTTGTAATACTCATTATCGGAGTTCTTAAAACCTTTAATCTTTTTAAGCTTGTATTTTTTACCTGTTTCAATCATTGCTACCTCTTGCCAGCAATGACATTCATCACTCTTAATGAGTAAAATATCAAGCAAAGACACACAAAACGTATCATTTAGACATAAAAAGTATTTTTGTAATGAGCAATTATATAAAAAGCGGATAACAGGCCTTTTAAGCAAACTTTTTAAATAAAGCATAATTTCTATCTCTTATGAGTATAAAATTCAATACAGAGCTTTTTGAACACTTTTTGAACGGTATTAATATCTTGTTTGAATATTACCTTCCGGATAATTTATAAAATATGCGTTTACAGTATCAGTATCTCGCCTTAAATTTTCGACGACTGGAGTGAGATTATACAACTCTTCAATCTCTTGTTGCGTCCTGCAAAAATAATCAATTACAGTAGCTGTGTTATAAATCCGCTCAGCTAATTTTTCTAACTTCTTAAAATCTTTTTGTTTAATCCGATATTTCTTATTTTTACTCATACGACCTCCTAACACAACACAATAGCGTGAAAGTCGTAAAACACACTGAAAATTTTACATAACAACACATAAATTTGTTAATACAATTTAAATTATTTTTTACTTACAAGTTCATTGTCTGTTGCTAATAATTCAGAATCTGCCTGCTTTATCAAATTATCTAGTCTTTTTTTGTGATTATGTATTTGGTGTTTAAGAACAGCGGTGTCAAAAACTTTGTCAAAAGTTCTCAAAACATATGATATGAAATTACGTTTACCTAAATATGTATATCTTTCATATAATAGTCGTCGATATAATTTTTTATGTTTATCTTGAAGAACAATTCCTTTTTTATGCATATTCTCTAGCTTTTTTTTTGCATTTAATTTCATTGCCGAAACTGCTCTTTTAGATTTTCTTAAGTAACGAGCAAGACTAGCTTCTCTAATTCTTACTTGTTCACCATTAAAATAAAATCCAAGATATTGAAGGGGATTAGCCATAATTTTTTTAATATTAGTAAAATCATAACATTGACTTTTTGAGTAATCATCCCACGCTTCAATAGGGTGTATTGACAAAGAATTGCCTCTTTCTAAAATATATTCTTGAATTTTTTCAATAACATACTTTTTTATAGTCTCATCGTGTGGACAAATAAACATTATATCATCACAATAGCGTCGATATATTCCATTAACTTCTTCTGCCAAATTTTTCATATTTACATCAAACGGTATCATGTAAATATTAGAAAGAAGTGCTGACATAGAGGTCCCTTGCGGAATTCCATATGGGAATTTATCATTTAATCCAGGATTTTTATGAAATTTTTTATGTTCAGTATTTTTATATGTCTCTTTATACCATTTCTTAAAAGTTCTAAACTGTTTAGCATTATAAAAAAGAATTTTAGGTATTTGTTTATATATTTTTTTATTACATTTACTACAAGCATCTGAAGTACATTTGTTTTTGTTTATATAGTAACAAATTTCTTTCAAATCAATAAAACAATACTTTGTCAATGATCTATAAATATTTAAGTGGTCAGCAGGTAACTTGTCGGTATTTAGTACTTTTGTCCATTCTTGATATAATTTTGCGTGGTCTATGTAATCATAAAAACTATGAATATCAAAGGCTAATGCATAACAATTATTTTTACGTTTTTTTATATGTTCAAAAATTTCCCTCGCCATCGTGCAATTATTGGGGCTAATTTCACTATCTTTTATGTATATTTTAGGAAGTGTACGATAAGCAAGTATTTCCGGACCTAAATTGAGCTCTTTTAATTTTTGTTCATATTTTTCATATAATAATTTTGCATAATAAGAATAAATATACCCATCAATATGAGCAGCATACCTTATCGGACGCTTTTTTATAATACCATTTTCTTTTAAATTCTTTAAAATTTTATTACAACTTTCGAGTTCGGGACCAGATAATTCTTTTGATTTTTTTTCATAATATTTGATCTTGTTTATTATATTTGCTCTTCGTTCTTTTATATCGAAAGCTATAAAAGGATAAAATGCGTGTGTTGCAATTTTATCTGGAGAACTTAAGTAATCTCTTAAAGATTCTATATGTTGTTTAATTTTTTTTTGAGCATCAGGAGATATCTTATAAGTTGATTTTGTTTTAGAGCTCACTTTTGTTATATAACGAACAAGAGTAAAAGGTCTATCAAAGTGAGCATAGCTTTTTTGTACAAAAGATGGAATTTTACTACATATTTGATTATTAATTGTATTTTTTAGCCTATCATATTCTTTTTGTTTCTTTTTCATAAATCCTCTTATTTAGCACGGAAGACACTCAGATTCGTTCATCTATGTGAGTGTCTTCACAAACTTAAGCCCTAAAAGAGCTAATTTCTTTGACTATTCAATTTGGTTTACCTTCTTTTAAACCTCATATCCCTGCCAAAAACGCATTTATCACTTATGTTATAATAATAATATATATAACCTTAGGAGGAACATCCTTATGATGATAATACAAATCCTTATACAGAACCTGTTAATGTATCACCAGGCTATCCCTAGCCTTCTTGTAAAGATAACGCTTTGCGTTACTCTTTACAAAGTTTATATATTCCCCACTTGTCTAATTAGTAATACTAACCAACAAATGGCATGATAATAATACTACAAACTTAGTGAATTTATAAAGAATTTAACTATTTTTTAATATTTAAATCTGGAGTTAACCCTTTTCTTCTCATAAAGAGTATTCTATCCAACAAATCACTATCGTAAAATCTTTCTTTACTTTTACACCACATTTTGAAATCAGCTATCAGTTCAGAATTTGAACAAGTTAAATTGTTATTCAAACGATTTTTCCAAACAGCATATAACGTTGCTATAGACTCACAAAAATCTGAATTTTTCCCCTTAAAAAGATCCATTAATTTATCTATTTTTGATAGACTTCCTGCAAACACATCATTGTACAATGTTTTGATTTCATGACAATTTTCTAAAGGAAGATATTTGGTAATTTCAACAGAACCGTTCGTTACTTTCTGAACATCAAACCATTTTTTTATTTTTAAAATATCTTCAACCTCATATCTTGATTTTGCATCATATGGTCCGGCTGCTTCTTTTTTATATTTCCCATTTAGAGTGATACCTAGATGAGTTTCACAAAGATATAGAATTTTTTCTAATTTTACAGCTCCAAAATACTTTTCTTCATACAATTCATTAATAATCTTTGCACTCAAGACAGCTCTTTTAAAATTTAAGTCAATAATTTTATTTGAACTTTCTTTTTGAGTAAAATAGTTTTGCATTATAGATTGAAATAACTCAGAAGATGATTCGAGTGCTATATTGTTTTCAATTTCTAATTCTTCGCATAATTGCATTAATTTATCAACCTTGGCGACAATTCGCTTTTGCTCAGCTAGTGGAGGAAGGGGAAGTATCAAAGATTCCCATTTACCTTTGCTTATAATGGGCAAAGTAGTCTTTGGTGCAACTGATAATACCTTATTGTAAAAAAATGGAGAAATTAAAGCAATAAATATGTAATCTGCTAATTCTTCAATGTATGGTGTAATAGCATTAATTTGTTGATTACATGAGCAATCTTTTTTTGTAAAGCCAACTTTACCAATAGAACCGCCTATGCACACCATTAAAATCGAATTTTTTGGAATAAATCTGCCATTTTTTATTCCTAAATCTGATAATGTTTGTTTATTGTATATAATTTCGCCAGAATTTGTTATATCTGCGGGCTTTACAAAAGAATATTTTCCTCCAAAAAATTCTGGTTTGTTTGTTGAAGGTGTTGTGCCTGTCGTTGTGATACCTAACTCTCCTAGTCTTACCCATTTCCAACCTTGTGGAAGATCGTATGGGATTTCGTCTTGGGTGATTGGTGGAAGTGTTTTTTCTTTTTTGATTTTGCCTTCTTTTATTAGTTGTTCTTTTTCTGCTTTTATACGTTTTAAAAGCTCTGATGCAGGTTCATCTTGAGGATTTTGCTCGACAAGTTTTCCTTGCACTGCGTATTGCAAAATGGATGTTCTTAAATCTGTAATATAATTATTCTGTTCTTGATATTTTTGGTTTATTTTTTTTAACTCAATTTGTGATTTTTTAATAGTATTTACCACTTTGACTTGTTGCTCAATTTTTGGAATCTCTATTGTAATTGTTTTTATAGAATTAATTGTTAGTGATACATTAGCAGCACCTTTCATTAAAGGAACAATTTTGCTATCTTTGTAAAAAGTTAAATAATAATACAAATATTCTGCATTTAAGAGATTTTCGTCATTAGGAATTACAGCGGCTAATATATTTCCAAGAGCGAATTTCCCCTCTTGATAATGCAAACGCTTTAAACTTGCATGTCCATGTCCTGTCGAAGATACCAAAGGTATACATACTGCTTTAGCATCAAATTGAAACTCGTTACTAGATAATCTGTTTTCTGCAGTAACAACTAATGGATATTCTCCTGGTATAGCTTTTTTTATGCCAGTAGTCCCTTTTATAATAGTACAAATTTCGCCAAGTTTATATTGTTGCATATTATCCTTTTAATTGTTCTTCAAGACGTGAAAGAATAGCATTAATCTGTTGATTATTATCTCTTATTCTTGCTATTAATTCTTGGGGAGTTTTCATAATTTTAGTTTCTGATTTATTTGGATTTTTAAAATCAAGACTATAATTATTATTTATAACATCTTCTATCGATACTCGCCAAGCAAGATCATTCTCAATTTTGTTTTTCCACCAACTTCTTATTGAATTAAATTCTTCATTTTTAATAGGATTTGTTTTTGAGTAACTTTTTAATCCATCAGGGAGTTTGTGTTCATAAAACCATATAAAATTTGTAGGTTCTCCTTTTTTAAAAAACAATAAATTTGTGCCTACTGTTGCATAAGGTTTAAAAACAGAGTTTGGTAATCTT
>ERZ779681.571-NODE-571-length-12601-cov-2.67264_pt1 | contig 12601 bp, 8 predicted proteins | sample MGYA00511905_ERZ779681 | MGnify/ENA primary metagenome ERZ779681 (study PRJEB29588, sample SAMEA2144578) | human gut metagenome | biome: human gut; feature: human-associated habitat; material: faeces | place: Denmark | collected 2008/2010 ... | reverse complement strand
AGTTCAGACGTTCAAAGAAATCTTGGACGTCTTTTTTTATTTTTTAGAAACCGGTTTTGATTAACCGATTCCTAAAAATGTAAGGATGTCCGTACTTTTATCTGCGATGAAGTCCGGATGGTAAGCTTCAAGTTCAGTGCGCGGGCGGAATCCCCAACTGACTCCTACGGTGGTCACTCCAGCATTTAATCCTGTCTGCATATCTACACACGAGTCTCCTATGTAAACAATTTCTTCTTTGGAAACTTTGGCGTTTTGAGCTATTTCTTCAATGATTTGTGGATTCGGTTTGGATGGAATTCCTTCGCGCTGTCCTAAAATGGCTGTAAAGTAGATGTCAGGAAAGAATTGATGGATAAGCTTGGTGGTAGCTTCCTGATATTTATTGGATGCCACAGCTACAAGGAATCCTTGATTCTGCAGTTGTTTCAGCATTTCGGTAATTCCTGGATAGGGAAGGCTTAGGTCTGCGTTATGAATATTATAATATGGTATGAATCGAGAACGTATTTTTTGGATGTTTTCCAGGCTTTTTTCTCCTTCCGGTAAAGCCCGTTCGAATAATTTATTAATGCCGTTTCCTACGAAAAAACGATAGGTATCTGTATCGTAGGTAGGGTAACCATAAGATTCCAGCGCGTAATTGGTGGCAGTAGCCAAATCTGCAATAGTATTGAGAAGTGTTCCGTCTAAATCGAATATGACTAGTTTTTTCATGTCTTTTTTTATGTGCAAAGGTAGAGATTCCAGTGTCAATAAACAAAATTTTAACAGAATGTAGTATGGCTGGATTTTCTCTCTTTTTTCTATCTTTGTGGATACAAATGTATAACCTTCAAAAAAGATGAGTATGAATTTTTTGGATTTGGTGAAAAAACGTTATTCGGTTCGTAGCTATTTGCCGCGTGCGATAGAAGCGGATAAGATGAATTATATCATGGAATGTGTGCGCTTGGCTCCATCGGCTGTTAATTTCCAACCGTGGCATTTTTCAATTGTTACGGATTCTGAAAAGTTGTCAAAACTGAAGTCGGCATATGCCCGTGAATGGATAGAAAGTGTTCCCTGCATTATTGTAGCTTGTGTAGACCATCGGGAAGCTTGGCATCGAAAAGCGGATGGTAAGGATCATTCGGATATAGATATATCCATTGCTGTAGAGCATTTATGTCTAGCTGCAGCGGAACAAGGACTTGGTACTTGCTGGGTATGTAATTTTGATGTACCTCGTTGTCGGGAGGTGATGAATCTTCCTGAAAACTGGGAACCTGTGGTATTGATTCCGATTGGATATGCGACTGAGGATGATATACCGGAAAAAAGAAGAAAGACACTGGATGAGATTGTTTTCTGATAGAATAGTATATTTTTAACGCTATTTAAAAGAAAATGTAATTTTAATGACGTAATTTTGGGGTGACTTTTCGGGAACACTGAAAAGTCACTTTTTTATATTCAAAATAACCTTGATTATGGAAAACTTAGAAACAGGATTATTGCTGATGGTGGTCGGTATGGCCACTGTTTTCGTAATTCTTCTCATTGTTATCTACCTTAGTCAGTTGCTGATCAAGTTGGTGAATAAGGTAGCTCCAGAAGAGGAACCGAAGAAAAAGGCGGTTCCGGTGGCTACTTCCTCGGATACAGGAGCCATGGATGCTATCAAAGCAGCGGGAGACATTCTGACTGCCGGTAAAGGTCAGGTAATCAAAATTGAAAAATTACGTTAATCGAATTGAAAAACACTTGTTGTTAACATGGAAAAAGAAGTAAAATTTAGTTTGGTCTTTCGCGATATGTGGCAGAGCGCCGGAAAATATGTTCCGCGTGTAGACCAGTTGGTGAAAGTGGCTCCTGCCATTATTGAAATGGGTTGTTTCGATCGCGTTGAGACAAATGGGGGTGGTTTTGAACAGGTAAATCTGCTGTTCGGAGAAAATCCGAATAAGGCTGTCCGTGAATGGACAAAACCTTTTCATGAAGCAGGTATCCAGACACACATGTTGGACCGCGCCTTGAATGGGTTACGTATGAGTCCGGTTCCAGCCGATGTCCGTAAACTGTTCTATAAGGTAAAGAAAGTACAGGGAACCGATATTACACGTACATTCTGTGGATTGAATGATGTCCGCAATATTATTCCTTCTATCGGTTATGCCCATGATGCTGGTATGATTTCTCAATGTTGTCTTTGTATTACATATTCGCCTGTTCATACGGTAGAATATTATTTGAACATGGCTAAGCAGCTTATTGATGCAGGTTGTGATGAAATCTGTATCAAAGATATGGCTGGTATCGGACGTCCGGTATTCTTAGGTAAAATTGTTGCAGGAATCAAGAAAATAAAAGATATTACGATCCAGTATCATTCTCATGCTGGTCCCGGTTTTAATATGGCTTCTATTTTGGAAGTATGTAAGGCGGGTTGTGATTACGTAGATGTAGGTATGGAACCTTTGTCTTGGGGTACGGGACATGCTGATGTTATCAGTGTGCAGGCCATGCTGAAGGATGCCGGTTTTAAAGTACGTGAGATCAATATGCAGGCCTATATGAAAGTACGTTCCATGATTCAAGAATTTATGGATGATTTTCTGGGATTGTATATCAGTCCGCGTAATCGTCTGATGAATTCTCTGTTGATTGGACCGGGATTACCAGGTGGTATGATGGGAAGTCTGATGGCGGATCTGGAAACAAATCTGGAGTCCATCAATAAGTATAAGGCTAAACGCAACCTTCCGTTTATGACACAGGATGAACTGTTGATCAAGTTGTTTGATGAAGTCTCTTATGTATGGCCTCGTGTAGGTTATCCGTGTCTGGTGACTCCGTTCAGCCAGTATGTCAAGAATCTGGCTATGATGAATGTCATCCAGATGGAAAAAGGTAAGGAACGTTGGGGAATGATAGCCGATGATATTTGGGATATGATTCTAGGCAAAGCTGGAAAACTGCCGGGTGAATTGGCTCCTGAAATTGTAGAAAAGGCAGAACGCGAAGGACGTAAGTTCTTTACCGGTAATCCACAGGATAATTATCCGGATCAGTTGGAAAAGTACCGCCAATTGATGTGGGAAAAGAAATGGGATACTGGTAAAGATGATGAAGAACTTTTTGAATATGCTATGCATCCCGCTCAGTATGAAGCATATAAGAGTGGAAAGGCAAAAGCAGATTTCTTGGAAGATGTGAAGAAGCGTCGCGAAGAAAAAGAAGTATCACACATGGCGGGCGATCAGACAAAAGTATTGACGGTGGATGTAAACGGACAGGCTTATCGGGTAACTGTAGCTTTCGGTGATGTGCATCCGGATAAGTTGGCTGGCGCTGCTCCGGCTGCCGGACAGACTGCCGCACCGGCACCTACCGGTGAGGGTAAGGATGTGCTTTCTCCGTTGGAAGGTAAATTCTTCTTGACAAAGAGTGCGCAAGAAACTCCGGTGAAGGTAGGCGATAAGGTAAATCAGGGCGATGTAATCTGCTATGTGGAGGCCATGAAGACTTATAATGCCATTCGTGCCGAATTCAGCGGAACTGTAACCGCTATTTGCGTAAATTCTGGTGATAGCGTTTCTGAAGATGACGTATTAATGAAAATTTTGTAATGGAAGATATATTTGGAAGATTATATGAGATGACGGCTTTCAGCAATATCGTTGCTGATCCGCGTTTTCTGATCATGTATGCCATTGCATTCATTCTGCTTTACTTGGGTATCAAGAAGCAGTATGAGCCTCTGTTGCTGGTCCCGATTGCTTTCGGTGTATTGCTGGCCAATTTCCCGGGTGGCGATATGGGAGTTATCCAGGCCGATGAGAATGGTATGGTCATGGTCAAGGGTGTGATGAAGAATATATGGGAAATGCCTTTACATGAGATTGCTCATGAACTGGGATTGATGAACTTCATCTATTACATGTTGATAAAGACAGGTTTCTTACCTCCGATTATCTTTATGGGTGTCGGTGCGTTGACTGATTTCGGTCCGATGTTGCGTAACCTTCGTCTGTCTATTTTCGGTGCAGCTGCCCAATTGGGTATCTTTGCTGTTCTGCTGGTCGCTATTCTGATGGGATTTACTCCGAAGGAAGCTGCTTCGTTGGGTATCATCGGAGGTGCGGACGGTCCGACTGCTATCTTTACGACTATTAAGCTGGCTCCGCACCTGTTAGGTCCGATTGCCATTGCAGCCTATTCCTACATGGCATTGGTTCCGGTCATCATTCCGTTGGTGGTACGTATCTGGTGTACGAAGAAAGAACTTTCTATCAATATGAAGGAGCAGGAAAAGAAGTATCCTTCTACCACAGAAATCAAGAATCTGCGCGTGTTGAAGATTTTGTTCCCGATTGCGGTAACGACAATTGTTGCTCTTTTTGTTCCGAGTGCCGTTCCATTGATTGGTATGTTGATGTTCGGTAATTTGGTAAAGGAAATCGGTAGCAACACATCCCGTTTGTTTGATGCTGCTTCTAACAGTATCATGAATGCTGCTACGATATTCTTAGGTATCTCTGTTGGTGCTACTATGACAACCGATGCTTTCTTGAACTGGACGACTATCGGTATTGTTATCGGTGGATTCCTTGCATTTGCCTTATCTATATCAGGAGGTATCTTGTTTGTAAAGGTAGTGAACCTCTTTACTAAAAAGAAAATCAATCCGCTTATCGGTGCTACGGGTTTGAGTGCTGTGCCTATGGCCAGTCGTGTGGCCAATGAAATAGCATTGAAGTACGACCCGAAAAATCATGTGCTCCAGTACTGTATGGCCAGCAACATTTCAGGTGTTATCGGTTCTGCTGTAGCAGCAGGCGTACTGATTTCATTCCTGGGTTGATGAGATTATAGTCCGGTTATCGGACTGCTTTATGAAATATAATGCCGTATCCGTTCTATTTCCTGAGTGGAGATAGGGGTGATACGGCATTTTAGTTTGTGGAATATTTGTCAGAAACTTTTAGCTGTTTCAATTATCTACTGTTTGATTATCAATATATTCTATTCCTTGAAAAGGATTCTGTATAATCATTTGCCCTTATATTTCAGAAATTGAAAATCTGCATAAGCTTCGGATTGGGATGTAGCTGAAACACAGTATAGTCCAAGTACAACTCCTGTAAATCCACCGGCAGTTTCACTACTAAGATAACGTGTATTCATTTTACCTAATTCATGATAGATACCGTTTTCCGTATATCCGAAATAGTAAAAATTAATATCTGAGGTAATTTTTAGTTCAATACTGTTTTCGCCGGTAAGTGGTACTTCTTTTTCAATATGTTCCAGTTCTCCCAGTTTGTACCGTAAGACTACTGAACGGCTCTTGTTCTTATTCTGGCGTATGAACAAGTCATAGTGTGAGTGATATTCCATGTATACACTGATACCGGCTTCATCTCCAGAAGTTGCGTTCTTCATTTCTAAAGAAGTAGAGGCTTCCATGTTGAAGTGTTCCTGACGGATGGCTGCAAATGTAGGGCTTTGGGATTCGTTCAGTGAAACAGGTGTTGCCTTCAGCCGAAGTTTTCCATCAGTAAATTCATAATTCTGTTTGTGTGGATTCTGTAAGAATATCCATTCAGGTGAGAATTGTTTGTCTTCAAAAGTGATGGTTTCCGGTCTCTTTTTTGCGGGATGAAGAGGAAGGGTAGGTACATCCATGTCCAAATGGATTATTCCGTTACCGTTTACTACGGGCCATGCATCTTTGTCCCATCTTACTGGGGTCAGATAAGTTTCTCTTCCCAGCGTGTGATGAAATCCGGGCATGATTCGGTAAGCCAGGCAGACCATCCACCATGAACCATCTGTTCCTTCTACTAAATCAGCATGTCCTGTACCTTGAATGGAATTGTTTTCTCCTGCTTGACAGGCATGGGTCAGGATAGGGTTGGCTGGGTTAGGTAGATAAGGCCCTTCTATGTAGCGGCTACGGGCAATAGTGATACTATGTGCTACCTCTGTTCCTCCTTCTGAGATAAGCAAGTAATACCATCCGTCTTTCTTATAAATATGTGGACCTTCGGGATATCGTCCCCCTGTTCCATTCCAGATTCTTTTAGAGGCTGTAAGTTGTTTTCCGGTAATCGGGTCTATTTCGCATAGGTTGATATAGCCATCCGGATTACTGACCATATAGCATTTGTCATCTTCAAAATACAATGAAGGGTCAATTCCTCCCTGTTCCAGCCATACCGGATCTGACCATTCTCCTTTAGGATCAGTAGTATGTACCAGAAAATTTCCTTTTCCGGAGATGTTGGTAGTAATCATGAAGAATCTTCCTTGGTGATAACGGATGGTAGGGGCGAAAATTCCGCTTCCGCTATTGGCTCCTGTTAGGTCTAGCTGTGATTCACGTGTCAGGCAGTTACCTATTTGTTCCCAATTCACTAAATCTTTGCTATGGAAGAGAGGGACCCCTGGAAAATATTGGAAACTACTGTTTACCAGATAATAGTCATCGCCGGCTTTACATACACTTGGATCGGGATGGAATCCTGGAATTACAGGATTCTTGTAGCCTTGGGCAAAAGTTTCATATGCCATACAGGCCCAAAGACACAATAAAATACCAATGTTTTTCATGTTTTTTAAAGTTTAATTGTTTTCAGATTCTTATCTTCATACAAAGATATCAGCTCTTCTGCTTCAATGGAGAGTTGATTTGTTTCGAATGGAGTGTTTAAATGTTTCATTGGTCTATTCTCTATCATTTTATATAAATGTTCGAACGGGTAAAATATTATTTTTGTGACATTGAAACAGTTGTATGTAAAATCTTATTGCTATGAATTTATTGATAGAAGAATTCCGTCTGTTTAAGTTAGACTTTGCTGTTCGGACGGCAGAGTAGTAAATGTCATTTGTCCGTATACATACTTCTGATGGAGTCTGTGTTACGTAGAAAATTACAAACGATTCAGCTATAATATTATGAATTACAGATTTATTCAGGCTGTCATACTGGGAATATGCAGCATGTTTTTAGGAGGGGCATGTAGTTCAATTCCTCCAGAACCTAGGGAAAGGATTAGTTTTAACGAAGGATGGCTCTTTTCTTTGAGTGATGATTTCTTGGCTATTCAGCCGGATTTTGCCGATTCTGACTGGAGAAAGTTGAATTTACCTCATGATTGGGCCATTGAAGGAGATTTCAGCCAGGATAATCCTTCGGGTACAGGTGGTGGTGCTTTGCCTGGAGGAGTCGGGTGGTATCGGAAGACTTTTGTTCCGGAAATAGAAGATAAGGGAAAGCATTTCCGGATAGAGTTTGATGGGGTGTATATGAACTCGGAAGTTTTTCTCAATGGCGTATCATTGGGCAAGCGTCCTTATGGCTATATTTCGTTCGGGTACGATTTGACTCCTTATTTGAAATGGGGAGAAAAAAATCTGATAGCTGTACGTGTTGACAATGCTGAGCAGCCGAATTCACGCTGGTATTCCGGTTGTGGTATTTATCGGAACGTGTGGCTGGTAAAGACTGGAGATGTCTGTGTAGCCGAATGGGGTACTTATGTAACTACGGTAAAGTCTGACAGACAGCATGCTTTGCTGAAGTTGGTCACTACTTTGAAAAACCAGAAACAGGAGGATGTAAATGTAGCAGTATGTTCCATTCTGAAAAATGCTGAAGGCAAGGAAGTAGCCCGTGTTGAGTCTCCTTTGAGTATTGTAGCCGGGAATTCTTCTGAAGCTGTACAGGAACTGTCTCTGGATTCTCCTTGTTTGTGGGAGATTGAACATCCTTATATGTATTCATTGGTTACAGAAGTGATGGAAGAGGGGCAGTGTATAGACCGTTACACAACTCCTGTAGGTATCCGTACTTTTTCTTTCGATGCTTCTCAGGGTTTCATTCTGAACGGGAAGCCTACCAGGATAAATGGGGTATGTCTGCATCATGACCTGGGCTGTCTGGGAGCGGCCGTTCATACGCGTGCCATCGAGCGTCAGTTGCAGATACTGAAAGAGATGGGATGTAACGGTATCCGTTGCTCACATAATCCTCCGGCTCCCGAACTGTTGGATTTGTGCGATCGTATGGGATTCGTTGTGATGGATGAGGCTTTTGATATGTGGCGTAAAAAGAAGACTGCTCACGATTATTCCCGCTATTTCGATGAATGGCACGAAAAAGATTTGAGAGACTTTATTCTTCGCGACCGTAATCATCCTTCTGTCTTTATGTGGAGTATCGGTAACGAAGTGCTTGAACAGTGGAGTGATGCACAGGCAGATACTTTAAGTCTGGAAGAAGCGAACCTGATTCTGAATTTCGGCCATTCAGCTGACATGTTAGCCAAGGAAGGAGAAGAAAGTGTCAATTCGTTGTTGACACGAAAGCTGGCAGATTTTGTCAAGACACTAGACCCTACCCGTCCGGTTACTGCCGGATGCAATGAGCCTAATCCGGCCAATCATTTGTTCCGTTCGGGTGCCTTGGATATTATCGGTTACAATTATCATAATGTCAATATTCCTGATGTACCAGAGAACTTCCCGGGAAAGCCTTTTATTATAACAGAAAGTAATTCAGCCTTGATGACGCGTGGATATTATCGGATGCCGAGTGATGAGAAGTTTATCTGGCCGGAACGCTGGGACAAGCCTTTTTATGATTCCACTTATGCCTGCTCTTCTTATGACAATTGCCATACTCCTTGGGGAAACACGCATGAAGAGACTCTGAAGCTGATAAAGAAGAATGATTTTGTCAGCGGACAGTACATATGGACCGGTTTTGACTATATCGGTGAACCTACTCCTTATGGTTGGCCAGCCCGCAGTTCTTATTTTGGAATTGTCGATTTGGCTGGATTCCCTAAAGATGTGTATTACTTGTATCAGTCGGAATGGACAGACAGGCAAGTCTTGCATTTATTTCCACACTGGAACTGGACCCCGGGACAGGAAATCGATATGTGGTGTTATTATAATCTGGCCGATGAAGTAGAATTGTTCGTTAACGGAAAGTCTCAGGGAATCAGAAGAAAAAATGATGACTGTCTGCATGCGTCATGGCGGGTGAAATATGAACCTGGAAGTGTGAAGGTAGTTGCCCGTAAACAAGGGAAAGTTGTGGCAGAAAAGGAAATACAAACAGCCGGAGCCCCAGAAAAGATACGCCTTACTCCTGATCGCCGTACGTTGGAGGCAGACGGTAAGGATTTGAGTTTCGTAACGGTTGAAGTTTTGGACGGTAAAGGAAATCTTTGTCCGGATGCAGAAAATCTGGTCCGTTTTGAGGTGGAAGGGAATTTGATGATTGCAGGAGTGGACAATGGAAGTCCGACTTCGATGGAACGTTTCAAGGATAATAAATGCAAAGCTTTCCACGGTAAATGTCTGGTTGTCTTGCAGAATGATGGAACATCAGGAACAGCCCGGCTGAAGGCGGCATCTGAAGGATTGGAAGAAGCTGTCATAGAGATTGTTTCTGAGTGAGATTGATATTGGATTTTGTTAATGATATAATAGTATGAAAAAGATTTATTTATTAGTAGGATTGTTTACAGTTGCGTTGGTTTCGTTGAAAGCGCAGTCTAAGGTAGAAGTACCTGTTTACCTGGATGATAATCAACCGTTGGAATTGAGAGTTCAGGATGCATTGAGCCGGATGACCCTGGAGGAGAAGACAAGGCTCAGCTATGCGCAGGGTAAATTCAGTTCGCCGGGATGTCCTCGTTTGGGGATTCCGGAACTTTGGATGAGTGACGGTCCTCATGGGGTGCGGGCTGAAATCAATTGGAACGATTGGGGGTATGCCGGATGGACCAATGACAGTTGTACCGCATTTCCTGCATTGACTTGTCTGGCTGCGACTTGGAATCCTTCTTTGGCTGCATTGTATGGAAAAGCCATCGGCGAAGAGGCGCGTTACCGGGAGAAGGATGTCTTGTTGGGACCAGGTGTCAATATTTACCGTACCCCGTTGAACGGGCGTAACTTTGAGTATCTGGGTGAAGATCCTTATCTGGCGGCCGAGATGTGTGTGCCTTATATACAGGAAGTACAGAAGAATGGAGTTGCCGCTTGTGTGAAGCATTATGCCTTGAACAATCAGGAAGTATGGAGAGGACATATTGATGTACAGGTGAGCGACCGTGCCTTGTATGAGATTTATCTGCCTGCTTTCAAGGCTGCGGTGCAGCGTGGAGGTGTATGGAGCATTATGGGCGCTTATAATAAGGTACGTGGTATGCATGCTACGCATCACAAACTGTTGAATAACGAGATTCTGAAAGGAGAATGGGGATTCGACGGATGTGTGATAACTGATTGGGGAGCTGCTCATGATACTTACGAAGCAGCCATGTATGGATTGGATATTGAAATGGGGTCTTATACCAACGGATTGACTTCGGAGTCTGAGTTCGGATATGATGATTATTATCTGGGACGGAATTATCTGCAGATGGTGAAGGAAGGTAAGATTCCAATGGAAGTGGTGAATGATAAGGCTGCCCGTGTGTTGCGTCTGATTTTCCGAACAGCCATGAACCGGCAGAAACCTTTCGGGGCCATGACAAACGAAGAACATTATCAGACTGCTTATCAGGTTTCTACAGAAGGAATAGTTCTTTTAAAGAATGAATCGGGTAAAAAACAGCCGGCTTTATTGCCGATAGATGGTACCCGTTACAACCGGATTCTGGTGGTAGGTGATAATGCTACCCGGAATCTGATGCAGGGAGGAGGTTCGTCCGAACTTAAAGTAAAGACTTTTATTTCTCCGTTAGATGGATTGAAAGCTCAGTTGGGCGACCGTATCAGTTATGCGCAAGGGTATATGGCAGGTCGTCCTATGTATGGATATGCCGATGAAATACCGCAGAATGTTATGGATTCGTTGCGGAACGATGCGGTAGATAAAGCCAGACAGGCAGATATGGTTATCTTTATCGGCGGACTGAACAAGAACCATTATCAGGACTGTGAAGGGGGAGACCGTCTTTCGTATGCATTGCCGTTTGGTCAGGAACAGCTGATTAAGGAATTGTATCAGGCGAATAAGAATATGGTGGCTGTCATTGTGAGTGGCAATGCGGTAGCTATGCCTTGGATAAATGAAGTTCCAGCTGTTGTTCAGTCCTGGTATTTGGGAACGGTAGGCGGTCAGGCTTTGGCCGATGTACTGGTAGGTAAAGTAAATCCGAGTGGAAAATTGCCTTTCTCTTATCCTGTGAAGCTGGAAGATTGCCCGGCGCATTTCTATGGCGAAATGAGTTATCCGGGAGACAGTATCCGGGAAGAGTACAAAGAAGATATCTTGGTGGGTTACCGTTGGTATGATACTAAGAAAATCAAGCCTCTGTTTCCATTTGGGTATGGTATAGGTTATACTACTTATCAATACAGTAAACCGGTTTTGTCGGCTAAGACAATGCGGGCAGGCGAAACTTTGTCTGTTTCTGTAAAGATTAGAAATACAGGGAAAATGGCCGGAAAAGAAACCGTACAGATGTATATAGGTGACGAGAAGTGTACGGTACTTCGTCCGGAGAAAGAGTTGAAAGGATTCCAGAAGGTTGAACTTCAGCCGGGAGAAGAGAAGGAAGTCGTTTTCACTATTCATCCGGAAGACTTGCAGTTCTTCGACGACAAGAAACATACATGGACGGTAGAACCGGGGAAATTCAAAGTGTATGTGTCTGCTTCATCGGCAGACGAACATCATACGGCCGAGTTTGAATATCTCTAAGGAAATATGGCCCCGTTCGAAATAAAGCTCTTCGTATCGGGGCCAGCCTGAAAAGGTGAGGTTTATCTGTCCGTTCGTTTGAAGTACAATGTCCGTTCGTTTTAGTTCGTTCATGCGTTTGTTTGAAGTAAAATGTCCGTTCGTTTCAGTTCATACGTCCGTTTGTTTTTGGGATGGAGTCTTGAAATTAGGCTTCGTCAAAAGTCGGGAGGTCCGTAATTTTGTATCTGAAACTCTGAAATTCAGCAACTGGCATTGCACACTTCTGAATATTTGTGCGCAAAAGCAAGCAAGTTTTTAAATAAGTTTGTATCTTTGCAGCCGAATTTATAATACGAAAGCTATGAGTTATAATTTGCTGAAAGGAAAAAGAGGTATTATTTTCGGTGCCTTGAATGAACAGTCTATCGCTTGGAAGGTAGCTGAAAAGGCCGTAGAAGAAGGCGCAACAATCACGTTGTCAAATACCCCTGTAGCAGTACGTATGGGACAGGTTTCGGAATTGTCTGAAAAATTGCACTGTGAAGTGATTCCGGCCGATGCTACCAGCGTAGAAGATCTGGAAACTGTTTTCAAACGTTCAATGGAAGTATTGGGCGGACAGATTGATTTCGTACTACACTCTATCGGTATGTCTCCGAACGTACGTAAGAAACGTACATACGATGATTTGGATTATGATATGTTGGGAAAGACATTGGATATCTCGGCTGTTTCATTCCATAAGATGATTCAAGTAGCCAAGAAACTGAATGCAATCAGTGAATATGGTTCTATCGTGGCTCTGAGTTATGTGGCAGCACAGCGTACCTTCTACGGTTACAACGATATGGCAGATGCCAAGGCACTGCTGGAATCCATTGCCCGCAGTTTCGGTTACATCTA
>ERZ779681.570-NODE-570-length-12614-cov-1.96576_pt1 | contig 12614 bp, 9 predicted proteins | sample MGYA00511905_ERZ779681 | MGnify/ENA primary metagenome ERZ779681 (study PRJEB29588, sample SAMEA2144578) | human gut metagenome | biome: human gut; feature: human-associated habitat; material: faeces | place: Denmark | collected 2008/2010 ... | reverse complement strand
ATGTAGACTTCAAGGATACCTACCACGAAGGGGACAAGGAGATCCGCAACTGCCACATCAACGTGGGCACAGGCAAGGAACTGAGCATCCGTGAAGTAGCGGAGAAGATTGTCCGGAAAATCGGCTTCAAGGGTGAACTGCGCTGGGATGCCAGCAAACCGGACGGTACGTTGCGTAAACTGACGGATGTAAGCAAGCTGCACAGTCTGGGATGGCATCATCAGATAGAGATAGACGAAGGTATCCACCGCCTGTATGAATGGTACCTGAAAGGAATCTGTATCAACCACCAGACAAATATGAAACCATAAGTCCGTTCATGATAAATTCCTGAATATAAATAACATGTCCTCCTATTCTTTTTATGAAAGGATAGAAGGACACATTTATATAAAATCATTCTTATCACGGACAGACTATCCGGACAACATCAATCAAAGCGTGATTCGTATTCAGATTCATATTCTCGTTTTCAGGACGGAACTCTATCGTCAGGGTGTGACGACCTTTTGTCAGAGTAACAGGGATAGAATTACTCAATCCCCAATCATACCAGTTGCCTTGACCCCGGTGCGGCATCACCACCGTACCCGCTTTCTGTCCGTCTACCAGCAAAGTACGGATAGCCGCCTTGTTTTCTGTGTTTACCGGTCCGTTGCCATTGGCATAATGCAATGCCAGATAATACGTTCCGTCGGCAGGAATATCCAAAGGAACAGAAACCGGTGCAGTGTGATGGTCCAACTCGATAAATCCTTCCCCCCAAAACCCCGAAATCGGTTCAGTAGGCTGATACGATACCTGCGGAGACTCAAGTTGAGTAGCCTTCCCTCCCAGACTCTGAATCAAAATAGAATGATAAAGTACCGGTTCCGAAGCAAAGGATTCCCTGATACTCGCCAGGAGTATCCAGCCGATAACTAGTATTGCGAGTAGTGGCTATCACCTCCCCATTACAGATAACCTTGTAACCTGCAATATATTCTATCGGATTCCAGGCCAGATAACTCTTCCCGTTTACTTCCATCAGACGAGAAATCGGAGTCAACGGCGCTTTACGGTTCGGAGCATAGGTTACCTTCATTGGAGTAATGTCATTATCTGCCATAACAATCTTCACATTCAGCGTTCCTTTCGCCTGAGCAGCGATGAAAGGTTCCGTAGCCTTTCCGTCAACAGTAAACGACCGGATTTGATCACCATATCCTTCCACCGTAATGTTCAGTACAGCATTCCGGTAACGGAAGTTAGTCAAAGTACGCGTATCTGAGAGAGCTTTCGGAACAAATGGTTTAAACTGCAATCCTTTCTTTTCGAAATGAATACCAAAAAGCATGCGGTATGTCAGTGCTAAATTACCAGCTAGAGACCACAGCATATTTGAAGAGTTAAGTTCCGTAGCGATGTCACCATTATCCAGATTGAAGTTCTCTTTGTTGGTAGCAAACAGAGCTGCCGGCCGGAACACTGAACCGATGGCCTGCATAGCACCTTCTTCATTCTTCACTTTAGCATTTGCCAATGCCCAATAAGAAGCAACAAAAGGCCACAATGCATTGTTGTGATAAGAAGGCATGTCTTTGATTTGCGGATAGAAAATAGCTACACCATAAGGCGTATTGGGATTATTTTCCGTAATCCGTCTGGCTCTGTCAGGCGGAGCAACTTCGAAGAGAACGGAAAGTGCCTCCCCCAGCGTCTCTACTCGTGGATTCAAAATCAGATGATTGCGACCGTATCGGTACATGGCATAGAATCCTTTTTCATCCAACCACAGTTCCCGGTTGATAACCTCCTTCAGTCTATCAGCCAACCGAGTGTACTTTTCAACATCCTGCTTCTTTTCCAATTCCTGAGCAATATCTGCCAGAATCCGTAAAGCCTGATAATGTATCACCGATGTACTTAACGCCTCACTCTGATAGATATCCACAGTCTGCATCCATTTAGGATAACTCTGTTCCCGCCAGTCGATAAAGGATGTTTCTCCACGTACCAATCCGCTTGTGCCGTACAAAGTCTTCAGATCATCCTCCATGGAATTCGAAATGACTGGATAAATATACTCCAGCCAATCGCGGTCGCCTGTTACCTTATAAAGTTCATAGGCAGCTACCGCCCAAATCATACGGTCTGAACTAATAGGCCAAGCTCCTCCAGATCCTGTATCCTGGATGATACGTCCGTTTGCGTTTACTTTTTTCAGTAACGATATTTTCGAAGCAGTGGGTTGCAAATACCCCATGGAAAGAATGATGGAATAACTCACGTCACGGGTCCATACCCCACTCCATTCCTTACCAGTACGCAGAGTAGTATCAGGCTCTACATTATTGATCATCTCATCCAGTCCCATATTGTAGATGGCATTATGTAGTCTGTTGGATGAAGATAGACGGGGATACGGACTCAAATCATTTTTCACCTTCCACTCCTTATCCACAGGCATAAAATAACCCGGTTGGGCATTATAAGTAGATACGATGTGATCATCACTCGGAGCCCAGGCACGGAATTCTCCTTGTATAATAGTATCTCCGCGCCAACAGTAGGCACTTGTCTCAACGATGTTCTGCGCCATGCCATGCATACTCAATGTCAGGGCCGAAATCAGTAATGGAATTGTCTTCATTTATGTATCAGTTTTTGTACGGTTATTTGCCTCCCCCCTAAGGTCGTCGTTTTTTCAACCTCAATACCGGATTCCCTCTATGTGTTTATCCATTCAGTTTACCAGCTTCTTCACAAAGTTCCGGAACATACGGATGCTTTCAAAGATAATAAATTCTCTCTGATTATCAAATCCAACCCACAAGTTATTTTTAGGTTCCCAAAACGAACGGACGCTTTACCGCAAACGAACGGATATTTTGGATAAGACGAACGTTTGTCTGAAATAAAACGTCCGGACGTATTCGATTATCTCAAAACAAGACTTCTGTTTCCATCAAACTGAACAGAATTCAGGAAAAAACGGAAACAGAAGACATCTGGAAAAAGCGTAACTTCGCCTTCAAAAAATTCAAAAGACTTATCAGATGAAACAAACCTATTTAAGCGGTATCTGTGTAGCCTGCCTGTTTCTGTCCGGCTGTGACATGATAGACTATCATCCTTATGATGTAAGGATAGATGGAGAAACCAATATAAACGCCCACCATATCGAACAAATAGAGCATGACTGTCTGGGAAAAGATACTATCCGTTTTGTTACGATGGGCGACTCCCAACGCTGGTATGACGAAACCGTAGATTTTGTAAATCACCTGAATCAACGAAATGATATCGATTTTGTCATTCATGGTGGAGACCTGAGTGACTTCGGAGTGACCGATGAGTTTCTCTGGCAACGTAACATACTGAACGGACTGAAAGTACCTTACGTTGCCCTCATCGGTAACCACGACTGTCTGGGTACAGGCGAAGAAACCTTCCGGGCGGTTTTCGGCGAACCGAACTTCTCGTTTATTGCCGGACGGATCAAATTCGTCTGTCTGAACACGAACGCCATCGAATACGACTACTCTCGCCCCATCCCAGACTTTACATTCATAGCCAATGAAAAACAGGACCGCCGAAATGAGTTCGACAAAACCGTCTGCTGTATGCATATTCGCCCACTGATGGACGAATTCAACAATAATGTAGCTGAAGTCTTCCAATATGCCATTAACCAATTTCCCGAACTGTTGTTCTGTACGGCTGCTCACGAACACCATGTATTCCAGCTGGACATTTTCAATGACGGTGTCATGTATTACATGAGTGACTGTATGAAAAACCGGAACTACAACATATTTACCATAACCCCTGACGGATACCAGCATGAAGTGGTCTATTACTAAAAACAAGAAAAAACTTGCCGCTACCATATGTATGATAGCAGCTTGCCATGCTCACGCTATAACAGCCCATACTGTGCCGACTTCGGATACGACCGTAATAGTGATTCATGATACACTCTACCTGCCTGCTCCCAACAGTGAAAAAATAGCTGTCAGTCCGGTAAAACCCAGCCGATACGACCGACGTGTACATCGTTACCGGCGCCGTTGGGAAGCCTTGATTCCAACACATACCAAACTACAGTTTGCAGGGAATATGGGATTGTTATCGATAGGAACCGGATGGGATTACGGACGCCGTAACCAGTGGGAGACCGATTTGCTGTTCGGATTCCTACCCAAATACGATTCCGACAAAGCCAAACTGACATTCACTGTAAAACAAAACTACATTCCCTGGAGTTTGCAAATCCGACAAAGTGACTTCGATTTCGAACCGTTGAGTTGCGGACTCTACGTAAATACAGTGTTTGGCAACGAATTCTGGGTACACGAGCCAGACCGTTACCCGAAAGGTTATTACGGATTTTCATCGAAAATACGGTTTCATGTGTTTTTAGGACAACGGTTCACCTATAACATTCCCAGCCATTACCGGGTAACAGCGCGCGCCATTACTTTCTTTTATGAACTAAGCACTTCCGATCTGTATGTGGTAAGTGCCTTTACTAACCGCTATCTCAAGCCGAAAGATTACCTGAGCCTGTCGTTCGGCATCAAACTGCAACTGTTATAAGATACTTTGACCGGAAACCATGCCTGGCATGAGTCCGGTCAAAGTACAAAAGGCCACAATCCGTTACTTCAGCCCTTCTCTCTTTAAGATTTCCATCATACATGCAGACCCCTCATCGGTATCTTCTATTTCTTCACGCAGACGCATCATCTCTTTTTTCATTCCGGTAATGACAGACTGATATTCCTTATCGTGATAAGCATTATGATTTTCTTTCGGGTCTTTCTGCAAGTCGTAGAATTCCCACGCAGGTTCCGAACGGTAGTCTTCCGACCCCGTCATATCCAGACGGTCTCCATACAGGAAGATCAGTTTATAACGGTCATTACGTACTCCAATGTGGGCCGGACGAATTCTATGTTGTGTCCAATAGCGGTAATAAATACTCTTTCTCCAATCATCGGGAGCCTTATCCGTCAATAGTTGCCTGAAACTTCTACCCTGAGTACCCTCCGGTGCCTTTACACCGGCGAAATCACTTAATGTAGATGCAAAATCCACATTCAACACCAGTTCCTTCACTCGTTTTCCGGCAGGAATATGTTTCGGATAACGGATAACAAACGGCATACGGGCCGCTTCTTCGTAATACATCCGTTTATCAAAGAATCCATGTTCCCCCAGAAAATATCCCTGATCGGCCACATAGATGACAATGGTATTTTCTGCGATGCCCATTTCATCCAAGGCATCCAGCAGCTTACCGATATTCTCATCTACAGTAGCCGCACAACGTAAGTAGTCACGAATCAGTTTCTGATAAGCAGCTTTTCTTTTTGCTACCTTGCCATAACCTTTGGTAGAAAAAGGCAATTCCGGATATCTGCACCACCATTTATCCGGGTCAGCCGAAGCTGTTTCCCAACGCCGTACCATCTCCTCCAACGGCTGACCGGCAAAAGTCCGTCCATTTGTTTCCGGTCCCCAATCAAACAAATTCTCCGGTTCCGGAAAAGTCACTCCATCGTACAGATGTCTCATCCGTTCCGGAAAATCATACGGTTCATGTGTCGCCTTGAAATGACAACACATCAGAAACGGCCGACTCCTATCCTGCTCTTTCATCCATCTGATGGCCTTTTCCGTTACGATATCCGTGGAAAAGCCATGCACACGTTCGCCAAAGTTACGTTGTCCGGGCCATGGATCATCGCTATTCTTAAATGTCGGGTCACGGTATTCTCCCTGATCATGAAAGACTGAATAATAGTCAAATCCTTGTGGCTGTGATTTCAGATGCCATTTACCGACCAGTCCGGTATGATACCCAGCCTTTTGAAACTCCTTGGCAAAAGTAGGCAATGAAACATCCAGTGTATCATCCAACGTATACACCCCATTGGTATGGCTGTACCGACCGGTCAGGATTGCGGCACGGCTTGGAGTAGAAATAGAATTTGTACAAAAACAGTTTTCCAAAACAGCACCTTCATCGGCTATTCGACGAATGTTCCCGGTCTGTGCGTACTGCTCCAGAATACCTCCATATACGCCCCATGTCTGCGATGTATGATCATCACTTAAAATAAACAGAATATTAGGGCGATCACCCTGTACGTTTTCTGCAGCCTGCAAGGCAAATGTACCCACAAGTATCGCTCCCGTCAAGAATAAGTCTCGTCTCATAACAATTTATTTTTCACGTCATTCATAAATATACAGATTTATCAGTTCGTCCCATGTCAATTTATGGCCATCCTTCCACCACAACGGGTTCTTCAAATCACAGAAGTCACGGTTTTCTTCCATACGTTTCATCAACAGATTATGCAGTTCCTGTTTTTTTTCCGGCAGTTCTGTAACCAAATTTGTCAACTCTCCCGGATCTTTTTCCAAATCGAACAACTGTTCTGTGATTTTTCCTTCTACGTTATAAATGATGTACTTGTATTTTCCTGAAATGATACCTCGCTGCTGATTTGAGTAGGCCAGAAACAAATCATTACGAACCTGTGCCTTCTCCCCTTTCAATACCGGAAGCAATGATTTGCCAGTCACAGACTCTGGTATATCAAACCCTGCCAATTCACACAAAGTAGGATACAGATCATACAGATAACACAACGCATCGGACCTTCCCTTCCGGACCGTTTTTCCAGGGACAACAATAGCCATCGGCACTCCTACACTATGATCATACAGACTCTGCTTGCCTATCAGCCCGTTCTGCCCCATCGCCAACCCATTGTCTGAAGCAAATACGATGATTGTATGTTCCAGCTTACCTGCCGCCTTCAAAGCATCCATTACTCTACCTATCTGTACATCTACCTCACTCACCATGCCATAATACAAGGCCAATTCATTCTGCAATTGAACTGCTGTACGTGGAGCCGGAAGCACCATTTCATCGCGTACAGTAAGCTCCCCGTTGTCGAAAGGATGTTCCGGTAAGAAATTGGCAGGGACAGACAATTCGGACGGAACATATTTCTTACCGTAATCAGGAAGTACATTACGTGGATCATGCGGTGAAGTGAACGATACAAAAGCCATAAATGGAGTCTTGTCTTTTTCTGTCCTCCGAAAAACCTCATTAGCCGCATCTGCAAACATTTTTGAGGAGAAATCCTGTCCTACGAAAGGTGCTTCGTCATATTTCCCCGTTGGGTCAAAATGATGCAGACGGGGATTACAATGCCCATTCTGCTCATACGGATGCATTCCACCAAAAAAGATATTGTCACCTTCACTGAAAGAACGAGCAAACGAAGCATAATCGGCATGCCACTTACCGGTAGCGAAAGTACGGTAACCATTATGCCTCAAATACTCCGGAAGTGTTACCTGTGATGCAGGAATTTTCATTCCATCACTCTGTACACCAAAAACTCCGCGTCCAGTCATGAGCATGGCACGACTTGGCATAGAAAGTGCCCCACATAATGCCCCATTAGTATAAGTGCGGGTAAACACCATTCCGCTATCCATCAATCCATCAATCCATCAATATGCGGAGTATACGTATCCTTATTTCCTAATGAAGCTATAGCATCACTCTGCATATCATCTACCAGGATAAACAAGATATTTGGATTTATCGGCTCTTCTTTCTGACAACTTCCCAGCAACAAAGCTGCTAAAGAAGCCGAACATATTACACTTACATTTTTCATTGTATTACTCTTTAATGGTTTTCTGTTTTCATGAATAATTTGTTATAGAGATTCCAAAACCTGAATAAATTTCTTCATATTCGTATTTTCATATAATATCAGTTCAGGCAACAACATCAAAAAGTCTTCTTACCAGCTTCCTGCTATCTGTAAAACAAAATCAGACAATTTTTTCATCATTCGTATTTTATCAGACAAGTATATGTCCTCATACCACGGATACTTGAAGAACTATCTCAGCAGAAAATATGCAACTCTCTCGATAGGGAAACTCTCGACGATACAAAAATACAGATTTTACTATAAACCGAAAATTTATAGTATACCATTTCAGTAATTTTCCGAAACTGACACTATATACTGAAAAGATGAGCACAATGTAAAAGTTGTTAAAAGGTAAAGAGGAAGGGTTCTATCCGTTTTCTTATGGACAATCCTTTGTCTTTATTTGTACGCCATGCAGATACTATTTCTAAAAATATCTTTACCGGATGACTGAAACTATCATTTCATTCCATCTGCATATTCAAAAGAAATATTTTCTGCGTGTCTTCTTATTAACAACCTAAAAATTAAATGCTTATGGCAACTATCAAAATCAAGTTCCGTCCTTCTTCCGTCTATACAAAAGAAGGTACATTATTCTATCAGGTAATTCACAAACGAATTACAAGACAAATTAGAATAGGTTATAAAGTGTTTTCAGATGAATGGGAAAATCTTTTTTCCGACTATCCTATCTACAGGAATGAGCGGAGAAAAACCTATCTGGCAGATTTAAAGAAACGAATTGAAACAGATACACAAAAACTAAATAAAATTATTTCAAGTCTGGAAGCAAAAGATAGTGAATACACTTCCGATGAAGTGGTCCGATTATTCCGTTCCATATCTGATTCAAACGGTTTCTTTTCTTTCACAGGAAAACTTATCGATCAATTAAGCCAAATAGGCAAATCGCGTACCGCAGAGACCTATACAACTACTTTGAACAGTTTCATGCGCTTCCGTAAATATAGAGAAGTTCTGCTGGAAGATCTGGATACGAATCTGATGATGGCATATGAATCTTACCTGAAATCAACCGGGTTATGTCCGAACAGTACTTCATATTATCTCCGTAACCTCCGAGCCATCTATAACCGCGCCGTAGCCGCAGAACTCACTGAACAACGTTTCCCATTCAGGTATGTATATACGGGTATTGAAAAGACAGTAAAACGTGCCGTACCATTAAATGTCATCCGAAAAATCAAAGAGCTTGACCTAAGCGCATATCCAGCCATGGATTATGCCCGCGATATGTTCCTGTTCAGTTTCTATACACGTGGAATGTCTTTCATTGATATGGCCTACCTCAAGAAAAAAGACTTGAACAGAGGAATTCTGAGTTATCGGCGAAAAAAGACCGGTCAACGCCTCAATATCAAATGGGAAAAGGTCATGCAAGGCATCATCAATAAGTATAATATTCCAAAAAGTCCTTACTTGCTTCCTGTCATTAGGGATTTGGAATCAGACGACAGAAGACAATACAAGAGTGTTGCTCATTCCATCAACAAAAATCTAAAGATAATCGGTGAGCGGTTGGAGGTTTCTATTCCGCTGACCATGTATGTGGCACGCCATGCATGGGCAAGTATAGCCTGGAGCAAAAACATATCCTTATCAGTAATCAGTGAAGCTATGGGCCACGATTCAGAAAATACTACACGAATTTATCTGGCTTCATTGGATTCTACAACAATAGACAAGGCTAATCATCTAATATTGAATTCCATCTGAATGGGTCATAGTTATCTGTAAATCTGATAATTATCAGACAAAAAACAGCAAATAAGCCAAACTGCTGCCGGTTGGGAGGAAGAGGGGAAAATAGCAATTTGAGAATAAAAAATTTTTCATCTGAATACATGATCATACCATCAGAGGAATCTTTTTATTTAAAAACAGTCTAAATAGCTTGCATAGCCGTGATGAAACCTCTATCTTTGTGCAAAAATTAATAAAGCACCATGAGACTATCAGAATTAAAAACTGGAGAGAAAGGGGTCATCATTAAAGTTTTAGGACATGGAGGTTTCCGCCGACGTATCATTGAAATGGGATTCATCAAAGGAAAATCGGTAGAAGTCATCCTGAATGCTCCGTTAAAAGACCCTATCAAATACCAGATTATGGGATATGAAATCTCTTTGCGACGGAAAGAAGCAGAGATGATAGAAGTAGTAAGTGAAGAAGAAGCACGAAACATTATCCAAGAAGAAGAATATCAGACCCCCATTACTGAAAACATTCCCGTATCAGAAGAACGCCTGAAAATTATAGCGCAAGGAAAGCGACGTACCATTAACGTAGCTCTGGTAGGAAACCCCAATTGTGGGAAAACATCATTGTTTAACATTGCTTCCGGCTCCCACGAACATGTAGGAAACTACAGTGGAGTAACCGTAGATGCCAAGGAAGGCTTTTTTGATTATCAGGGATACCACTTCCGTTTAGTAGATTTACCCGGTACTTATTCGCTTTCGGCTTACAGTCCAGAAGAACTGTATGTAAGGAAACACATCATCGAACAGACACCGGATGTCATTATCAATGTAGTGGACGCAGGAAATCTGGAACGGAATCTTTACCTGACCACCCAACTGATTGATATGAACGTAAGAATGGTAATTGCCTTAAATATGTACGATGCACTGGAACATAGCGGCAATAAATTGGATATTAAAGGCCTGAGCAGCCTATTGGGAGTACCCATGGTGCCTACAGTAAGCCGGACGGGGAAAGGCATCGAGGATTTGTTTCACGTCATCATCGGGCTGTATGAAGGAGCCGACTTCATGGGACAGAAAGAAGAAATACAAAATGAAGCCCTGAGGCAATTAAGAGAATGGCACGATGCCTATGTACAGGATCACAGCTATGGCAGCCATGGAGAAGAAGCTGGAGACATCGCTTCGCAAGCTTTTATCCGTCATATCCATATCAACCATGGTCCGGAATTGGAACGCAGTATCGACCAGGTGAAAAAGGAAATCAGTAAAAACAGCAGTATCCGCCAAACATATTCAACCCGCTTCTTAGCCATCAAGCTACTGGAAAATGATAAAGACATCGAACAGCGGGTTATTGCTTCCTTACCTAACGCACATGAAATTCTAGAGACACGTGACAAAGAAGCCCAACGCCTGAAAGAATCTATCAATGAAGACAGTGAACAAGCCATCACCAATGCCAAATATGGCTTCATTTCCGGTGCATTAAAAGAGACCTATACGGATAATCATCAAAATACAGAGATGTTCACCCGCATCGTTGACAGTATCGTAACCCATCGTTTCTGGGGATTCCCTATCTTCTTTATCTTTTTATACATCATGTTCGAAGGAACCTTTGTACTGGGTGACTATCCGATGCAAGGGATCGAATGGCTGGTAGAAAAGCTAGGGGTACTGGCAGAATCTTTTTTACCGGATGGACCGATAAAAGATTTGATAGTAGACGGCATCATTGGTGGTGTAGGCGGTGTGATTGTCTTTCTGCCAAACATCCTGTTGCTGTACCTTTTTATTTCTATCATGGAGGACTCCGGCTATATGGCACGTGCAGCCTTTATCATGGACAAAATCATGCACAAAATGGGATTACACGGAAAATCCTTCATTCCACTGATTATGGGTTTTGGCTGTAATGTACCAGCTATCATGGCTTCACGCATCATTGAAAGCCGTAAATCGCGTCTGGTGACTATGTTGGTAAATCCGTTAATGTCATGCAGCGCCCGTCTACCTATTTATTTGGTAATGATTGGAGCTTTCTTCCCAGGTAAAGCAAGCCTGGTACTATTGTCCATCTATGCCATCGGAATTCTGCTGGCTGTACTGATGGCACGTATCTTTGCCCGTTTCATTGTAAAAGGTGATGACACTCCTTTTGTAATGGAACTCCCCCCTTATCGAATGCCTACCGCCAAATCAGTTCTCAGACATACCTGGGAAAAAGGAGCCCAATATTTGAAAAAGATGGGTGGTATCATCATGATAGCATCTATTATTATCTGGTTCCTGGGTTATTATCCAAATCATGGGAACTATGAGACTCAAGCCGAACAACAGGAAAACTCATACATCGGTCAGATAGGTAAAGCCATTGAACCAGTCATCGAGCCTCTTGGTTTCGACTGGAAGATGGGCATAGGTATTCTTTCCGGTATAGGTGCCAAAGAACTGGTGGTAAGTACACTGGGAGTGCTTTACACAAATGAGGAAGAAGTAGACAGTGTCAATCTGGCAGATCGTATCCCGATTACACCACTGGTAGCATACGGATACATGCTGTTCGTATTGATTTACTTCCCCTGTATTGCTACCCTGGCGGCCATCAAACAAGAATCTGGTAGTTGGAAATGGGCGGCTTTTACAGCAGGTTATACTACCCTATTGGCTTGGATAGTTGCACTGATAGTCCATCAAGTAGGAATTTTATTCATACACTAATACATATATCATTTTATGAATATAGACATACAAAACATTATCGTCCTATTGATTATAGCAGGGTGTCTGCTATATGTAGGCAGAAATATACTACGTTTTTTCCGAAAAGGAAGCCAAACAGCAGGATGTGGTTGTGGCTGCCCTGGTTGTTCCAAATCGATAAAGACAAAAGATTGCATAACGCCCAAAAGCAACAAATAATGGTAATTTATTCAGAATCAGCTGGAATCATCAACAAATTCTCAGCTGATTCTGTTCTTCTAAACAAATGAGTTAAAAAAATCTGCTTTTTTTTCAACAGAAGTCTTGCAAAATCAAAAAAAAGCAGTACCTTTGCATCGCAATTGAGAAAAACAATTGCTGAAAGGAAAAAGGTTCCTTGGATGAGTGGCTTAGTCAGCGGTCTGCAAAACCGTGT
>ERZ779681.567-NODE-567-length-12647-cov-2.90859_pt1 | contig 12647 bp, 10 predicted proteins | sample MGYA00511905_ERZ779681 | MGnify/ENA primary metagenome ERZ779681 (study PRJEB29588, sample SAMEA2144578) | human gut metagenome | biome: human gut; feature: human-associated habitat; material: faeces | place: Denmark | collected 2008/2010 ... | reverse complement strand
GTTTACCTGTGGGACATTGCTCCGGCGGCATTCGCCGACAGCCTCGGTGTCGCACAAGGGACGTCGGCCGACATCGGGGCATTGGACGGGAACATGAACACCTTTGCGCTGTACGACACAAGGGAGACGGCTTCGCCTATGGCGGAAGCGGTCTTTGACCTGTGGCGGTACGGACAGAGTGCCTATATCCCGTCGGTAGCACAGATGCGGTTGCTGTATGCTGTCCGGGAAACCGTCAATCCTGTCATTGAACGGTGCGGCGGTCATCCGTTGCCGTTGGATGAATACGATTGCTGGTACTGGACATCGACGGAAGTGTCCGGACAAGAGACGGCGAAAGCGTGGCTTTACTCGACAGGAAGCGGCGCGATGCAGGAGACACCTAAGACACAGGCGCATAAGCTGCGGCCTATAATTACCATGAACAAATAAAATGTGCAACGATATGAATATAGATATGCTTTTCTGTATAGTATTGATGGTATTGGGGGCTTTCCTCATATACTATCCCATCAAAGATGAATCACCTCGGCAAAAACTGAAAAAGCTCGCCGATTCTGTTGCGTCTGATAAAAAGGACATTGATTATCTGATTCAACGCTTCAGCTACCTTTTGGATAACATGGCGGCAGACAATGGGAAAGGTTCGGCTCTGAGATGCCAGATTGCCAAATTGGAGGAAGTTGTCAAGGAGTTGAACGGCAAACGCAAGGAACTTGAGTTAAACAACCGGTCGATGACGGATGTTAATGACGAATTGAAGCGAAGCAATGCCGAACTTTTAAGGAAGGCTTCTGAATTGCGTGATGAGATACAGCAACAGGAAATTAAAATCCAACAGCAGGAAGAATACATCAATTCTGTCCAGAGAGTCAAAGAAGGGCTTGAGATAGCCTTGGACAACATTCAGGCAGAAGAGGTGCATTATCTCTCACAGCCGATATTCAGCATGAAAATGACGCCTATAGTCAGAAGCAAACTCGAATCTCATGGGATATTGTATGTCGGCGACCTGATTCAGCTCAACGAGGAATATCTCATGGAAATCTGGGGTTTAGGACCGGTAGCACTTGAAAGAATAAAGACGAAACTGAACGAAAACGGTGTGTGGTTCGGTATGGATGTCATACGAATCAACGACCGTTGGTATCGTCGGAAACAAGAATTAACAACGGATTGATTCATGGAAGAGAGCAAAGAATTACAAGGGTTCTACAAGATATTCCGTGCGGTCATCTATATCTCCGTGCTGATGGAGTTCTTCGAGTATGCCATCGACCCTGCCATGCTCGACCACTGGGGTGGCATACTGATTGATATTCACGGGCGCATCAAGCAGTGGATGATTTACAATGACGGTAATCTTGTGTACAGCAAGATTGCGACGTTCCTGCTTATCTGCATCACCTGTATCGGTACGAGGAACAAGAAGCATCTGGAGTTCGATGCCCGGAGACAGGTGTTATATCCGCTAATCAGCGGACTGTTCCTGATTGTGTTCTCCGTGTGGTTGTACCATCATCCGATGGAAACGAGGCTCTACACGTTGCCACTAAATATCATCTTCTACATGGCGACCACGCTTGTCGGTGTGATATTGGTACATATCGCACTGGATAACATCTCGAAGTTCATCAAGGAGGGACTGGGTAAAGACCGGTTCAACTTTGAGAATGAAAGTTTCGAGCAGAGCGAAGAGAAGGTTGAGAACCAGTATAGCGTGAATATACCGATGCGGTACTATTACAAAGGTAAATTTCGCAAGGGATGGGTGTCGATAAGCAACTGTTTCAGAGGAACATGGGTAGTCGGAACTCCGGGCAGCGGTAAGACGTTCAGCATCATAGAACCGTTCATCCGCCAACATAGTGCCAAGGGCTTTGCGATGGTGGTCTATGACTACAAATTTCCGACACTTGCCACTAAACTTTACTATCATTACAAGAAAAACCAGAAGCTCGGAAAACTGCCCAAAGGGTGCAAGTTCAACATCATCAACTTCGTGGATGTGGAGTACAGCAAACGGGTGAACCCCATTCAGGCAAAGTACATCAATAATCTTGCGGCGGCGAGCGAAACGGCGGAAACCCTGTTGGAATCCCTGCAGAAAGGCAAGAAAGAGGGAGGCGGAGGCAGTGACCAGTTCTTTCAGACTTCTGCCGTGAACTTTCTTGCCGCCTGTATCTACTTTTTCGTGAACTACGAGCGGGAACCCTACGATGCAAACGGAAAGAAACTATATGCGGAGAAACGGCAAGATCCGCAGACGAAGTTCTGGAAGCCGACGGGTGTCGTTCGTGACCGTGAGGGTGGCAGCATCGTGGAACCTGCCTATTGGCTGGGAAAATACTCGGATATGCCGCATATCCTTTCATTTCTCAATGAGAGCTACCAGACTATTTTTGAGGTACTGGAGACGGACAACGAGGTCGCGCCGTTGCTCGGCCCGTTCCAGACGGCCTTCAAGAACAAGGCAATGGAACAATTAGAGGGTATGATTGGTACGCTGCGTGTCTATACCAGCCGTTTGGCCACCAAGGAATCCTACTGGATATTCCACAAGGATGGGGACGACTTCGACCTGAAAGTTAGTGACCCCAAGTCACCCAGTTATCTGCTGATAGCCAACGATCCGGAAATGGAAAGTATCATCGGAGCGTTGAACGCTCTGATATTGAACCGTCTCGTTACCCGTGTGAACACCGGGCAGGGGAAGAATATTCCGGTCAGCATCATCGTGGATGAGCTGCCGACACTGTATTTCCACAAGATAGACCGACTGATAGGTACGGCGAGAAGCAACAAGGTAAGCGTAACGCTGGGTTTTCAGGAGTTGCCGCAGTTGGAGGCTGACTACGGAAAAGTGGGAATGCAAAAAATCATCACGACAGTGGGCAACGTGGTAAGCGGTTCAGCTCGCGCAAAAGAGACACTGGAATGGTTGTCGAATGACATTTTCGGCAAGGTAGTACAGGTCAAAAAGGGCGTGACCATCGACCGGGATAAGACGAGCATCAATCTCAATGAGAATATGGACAGCCTTGTACCCGCCTCGAAAATTTCGGATATGGCGACGGGATGGATTTGCGGACAGACGGCCAGGGATTTCGTGAAGACGAAAACCGGTACAGGAGGCTCGATGAACATTCAAGAGTTCAAGACTACAAAGTTCTTCTGCAAGACGGATTTCGATATGAAGGAGATAAAAGCGGAGGAAGCGGCCTATGTACCGCTACCGAAGTTCTACACCTTTAAGTCGAGGGAGGAACGGGAACGCATCTTGTATAAAAATTTCATACAAGTCGGACAGGATGTAAAAGACATGATAACGGATGTACTGAACAAGCGTGGGGCGAAATAAATCAAAATCCCTGCAATAATCACGAAATTATTGCAGGGATTTTTATATTCAATTTCAGTTACCCAAAATCTTGTGGGCATAAAGCCGGTTTTACGGACGTAAATGAATTATCTGACAGTTTCCGATTTGGAATCGTTTTCCGATAGCAGATTTTGTAATTTGTCGATGTCCGGTAGAGTCTTGCGCAGATTCTCCGGCATTTCTTGGGCTGTGCGGTATGTCGCCACGCCCATAGGCTTATCATAGTCGCGCACCATGATTTCGACAAACTTGCGGTTGGCATCCTGGCATAGGACAATACCGATTGAAGGGTTCTCGTGCGGTTTCTTGTCGGTCATGTCATACACCGTCAGGTAGCCGCTAAGCTGTCCGAGATAATTCGGGCGGAACTTGCCCCGTTTCAACTCCACGATTACGCTGGCATTCAGTTCTCTGTTGAAGAATACAAGGTCAGCAAACATTTCTTCTCCGGCAACTATCAGGCGATGCTGACTGTCGATAAAAGTGAAGTCGTTTCCAAAACGGAGAATGAACTGCTTGATATTGGTTACGATTTGGTTTTCGATGACCTTTTCGTTCCAGTCCTGTTCGCGTTCTCCCACATTCTCCAGATTAACCATTTCGAGCATATACTCATCCTTGAACGCCAATATCGCTTTTACGGCATAAATGGCTTCGGGCAGCACTTGAAGGAAGTTGCTCGGCAAAGATCCGCGATTTGAATAGATGTCTTCTTTCAAGTAATTTTTGAGAGAGGATAGCGACCACGCATTTTGAGCGGCACAATGGATATAGAACAACCGTTCCGCGATGTCTTTTGAACGAGTCAGGATTTCAATATGATGTGAAAAGCTGATCTTGACAAAATCGTCCCAGGTAAATTCGGTATTGACCGGTTGCCCGATAAGTTGCAGCAGTAGATGCTCGTCAATATCCAATTCGCCCAACGCTGTTGGATGAATTAAAGCCGTACCCTTTTCCGACGAATGGTTTTCCAATTCGCCCAACACTGTTGGACGAATTAAAAACGTCCTCCATTCCTCATAGAATGAGCGCATCCGTTTCAACCCCGATTCAGAAAAGCCGTGCAGACCGGGCAACTCCCGTTGAAGGAGCTTTGATATGGTAGGCAATGCTTTAGTACCCCAACAGCCGATGCGGGAATTTTCAGACACGAATTTCCCCACTCCAAAATACAACGAGAGAGTTTCTTTGTTGACCGCAGCCGCACTTCTATACCGGCAGCGTTCGATGGCATGTTTGATTATCTCTACTGCCTCTGCATATTGTGTATAATCCGATGGGATAACCTGTTGTTCCATATACATACGTTTTTGTGCCGCAAAGGTACGAAAAATACGGGATATACAGGGCAGAATGCCAACATATTATAGTGCCGCGTGGGTCTTATTCGGTATTTTTAGCGTTCCGGTGTCTTGCACTCGCTTTGCTGCCAATCTACTCACTCAGATGTTCATGCGTCTGGGGCGTGCCGAGAAAGCTGGTAGCGGTGTGGATAAGATTGTGAGCGGTTGGCAGTCTTTGGGTTGGCCGCTTCCTACTGTAGCCGAGGAAACACGTCCGGACTATGTTGTGCTGACCTTGCAGTTAGGGATGAAAACCCGACAAGAAAACCCGCAAGAAAACCTCGCAAGCAGGATTTGAGAAAAGAGCAAATCTTGGAGTTCTGTGTTGAGCCGCAATACCTATCTGATATTTTGCAACATTTAGGATTGAAAGATAGGGAAAATCTTATGGAGGTCTATATCAATCCGATGATTGGTACAGGGGTATTGGAAATGACGGAGCCGGACAATCCCACAAGCCGTAACAACGGTAAAAGTGGAACAAGGACTTCAAAAGTGAGTTTATAATAGGATATTGCGGCTTGGACGCATCCAACCGCACACGAAAACACCGCCCACGTAGAAAAATGGGCGGTGTTATTCGGTCGCTCGCTTATTCAGGCTCGTGTACCGCTTAAAAGTACGGCAAGTTGCCGGTCGCAGAATTTGTCGTATTCCTCTTTGTCCGTACCGCTTTCGACGGCTCGGTCAATGACATCGCCCAACTCGTCGAAGCATACTTCCTCATTGACGCACTCCGCACCGTTCTCTTTCAGCAGATATACCTCATAATAATCGGAGCCGTTGAGTGCGATAACGACATTTCCGGCGTGCAACCGCCCGTTTACTTTAATCCGCAATGCCGGCAAATCCCGGAATACCGTAGCGACAAAATCGCCGATTCCCCACGACATAAGAATGGGCATGGGTGTAAGTGATACCAATTGTTCTTTGATGGTCTGTGCGATGTGCATTACATACTCTTTATCCATAACTTTGATTTTTAATATGATTATTGATTTATGTTAGTTGAACCATTCGGGGTTATCCTCTTTTAATTCCGTGATGAGTTCATCGTCCGGTAATTTGAGGGTTTTCGCATCGGTGAAAAAGAAAACCTCGTCATATATTTGTTCGGCTTCCTTACTTGCAAAACCTTCGTTTTCGTCCTCGAAACTGCCCGGATGAAGTGCATCGAGCAGAGCGGTAGAGCCGATAAGTAATTCTTCACCTTCGTTGGATTTCACGATACGGCAGATGTAGATATTGCCGTCAAATTGTAGTTCTTTCGTTTTCATACATCTGTTATCTTAATGGGATGTGTTTCCCGTGAGCCTTGAGGTATTCCATGATGCACTTCGCTTCCTCGTGCGATGCACGGTTGCGGTCCTCGTAGTTGCGTGTCTCGTCCGCCATGACCACGATACACTCTTTTACCAACCTGTAAAGGCTTTGCTGCAGTGTGGGGTGCATTTCGGGGATAGCGACTGCAAACCGTTTGGGGTTGAAGCCGTAATCGTTCACTGCCCTTTCCCAGTCTTTGGCGAGCTGGTACTCCTTGCTTTCCTTGATGTTGTCCATAATCTTGAATTTTAATGATTTGTTTTTTTCTTCCCTCCGTTCGGTTCCTTTCTGTCGGAACCGCTTTGGGATTTTATGGATGCGGTACACGGTTGTCGGTACAGCTTCATACGGAAGGCTTTTCCTGCCAATTACTCTTTCTGAGGAAAGGAAGAATTTGCAGGAAATTCACTTTAAGCCGCCGGATCAAGCGCGACGGCCGACCTTTGCATCTGATAAAACCAAACCGGGGCTGACAGGGGACGAAGCCGGGGAAACGCTATAAAAGGGAAGTTGAAAATGGTAAAAAAGAGAGGAAACGGAAGCTATGAATGGAAGAAGGGCGGGTGGTGACGGGTTCGTCAGAAAGTTAGAAGAGGTACTTGGGTCCTTTGTCCGGAGCATACAAAAATGAATAGAGGGCGGATTTCTCCCTCCCCCTATCCGTTATGACAACAACATTTGTCAGGCAGCTATTTCTTCCGCTTGCGGTTCGGTCTGTGCTTCCGCTTCGGGTTGCGGTTCATCGGGTTGTTCCGCTTCCTGCGTGGCTTGTTCCTGCAAAGCGGCTTTCTTTTCCTCGATGCGTTGGTGTCGCTTTTCGTACACTTCATTATATCCGTCTTGGATATTGGCAAGTTCTTCGGGCATATGCTTTTGAGCGAAGTCAAGCAACAGGGAGGCTGTGGCGTTGTTACCGAATGCGTCCTTGAAATTGGCAATCAGATAATCCCTGCGGATAACGGCTTTCTGCTTGGCGGTAAGGTTCTCGATGATGCGCATTTTGTCCTCGCTCGTAAGGTAGTAATAAGAGCCTTTATCTTCAATTCCCACCTCATTGAAATGCTCTTTGCGGAGTGAGGAGAGCAGGAAGAAATACACCATTTTCTCCTCGTCCTGCCCAAATTTGCGCTCTGACATATCGACCTCTAAAATCCGCTTTTTGGTGTCTTCAACGGTCTTTTCGAGGGCAATCTCCTTGTTGCGTTTGTCCTGCTTTTCCAACTTCTCGATAGGTGAAAGCGGCATTTTGGTTGCCGTACCGTTTGCGGTTGTAGCGGTATTTGCAACATAGCACAGTGTAATGTCGTTGCTCTCAATACGGAGATAGAGGGAGATTTCTCCTGCTTCGCTTCGGGTGCGGATTGCTTCGCATTTCTCGGTGTAGCCGTTCAATTTCTGCTCGTAATCCTTTACTGCTTCCTCGTATTCCTCGGTGGTATCGTAATCCTCTTTTTGAGGAGCTTGGGGGCATTCGGGGTATTTCGTTGCATAGGTTTTAAGACTTTCCACCTCGTAGCCTATAGCGGTAAGTCGGTCGACGGCTTCATTGTAATTGTAGCTTTCGTGGCAGAGGGGAACGGCAGGGTGCTGTTCCATGAGCCGCATAGCCTTTTCGGTAAGGTGCGATGTGTTCATTTCCACAAGACAAGCACGGTTGGCGCAATTTCCGCAACTACCCTCACAGAATAACATCATGTTATTGGTATTGTGGGGACATGAAAGACAAAGGGTTTTGTCAAATGAATAGCGATTGAGGTCTGCGGTATATTGCCGTTCGATGCTCTGTGCCACCTCGGAGGCTTTCATGCCTCGCCAACTATTGTACTGCACCCCCTCTTTCAGATGTTGGTCGTACACCTCACGCTGTATCTCTTCCCCATAACGGCAGATTTCACTTGCCACGCTGATTGTGATTTCGTCCTGTTCCAACAGCACGGCGATTTCGGGTATCAAGGAAACGAATTTAAGTCGTGTACGGATATACGCTTCCGTCTTGCCGAACTGCACGGTCAAGGATTGGACATCGTGGCGACCGCTGTCTATGAGTTTTTGGTAGGCATTGGCTTCCTCAATCGGGGTAACATCCTTGCGATGCAGGTTCTCGGTGATTGCCATTTCCTCGGCTGTCTCGTCTGAAATTTCCATGACGGTAGCCGGAATTTCCGCCAATTCAGCCATGAGGGAAGCACGGTATCTGCGTTCTCCAAAGACAATCTCGAAACGGTTGTCCGCAATAGGGCGCACACCGATAGGCTGAAGCACTCCCTGCTGACGGATGCTCTCGGCAAGTTCCGCAAGGCTTGTCTCGTCAAAGTTCTTGCGTGGGTTGTAACTGCTCGACTGAATGTCTGCCAATGCTACCGATGTGATGTTCTTCTCTACTGCTTGAACTGCTGTTGTTGCCATAATCATAAAATTTAATTGGTTGATATTTGTTTTGTTATTTTTCCCTCTTTTCGGTTCTTTTTTCTGCCTGAACCGCTTGGGATTTACAGATGCTTCAAGGGACTGACGAACAAGCTATTTTCAACGCTTTTTCCGGAAAATTACTCTTTCACGGAAAGGAAGAATTTTACGAGAAATGCACTTCAAAGCGATGAAATCAAGCGCGGCAGTCCAAATTTGCGTCTGGAAAACCAACCGGCGATGGCAGGAACGAGACCGGACAAGCGGCAAGAGGAATGGATAGAAAGGGGAAATGCAGCATTGCAGCTATAAGAGGCGAATAGAGCAGGAGAACAGCCAGGGGTATAAACGGGAAAACCGCTACCTTGTGGACATGTGCCATAAGATAGCGGTATGGTATAAAAGTTGATTGGGCGGATTGCCGCCCCGGTTATTTCTCGTGCTTTTCCAAATACTCTTTCATCGCCTCGTTCACAATATTTCGGAGCGACATATTCTTCTCGATAGCGAGGTATTTCATCCGGGTATGAATACTCTTGTCGATAACAAAATTGCAATGCACGGCAGGTTCTTTTTCCGCTTTGACCGGTGCAGGCTCTTTCTTTTGCGTGGACTTCCCGGTGGATGACAGCAAGCCGTCCAGTCCGCTTCTCATGCCGTTTTTCAATGAATCACTTTTGCTCATATCGTCTTTACTTTAATTTCAACACTTCTTTTGCTAACTCCATGTAGTCCTTTGCCCCGTTGCTGTTCTTGTTGTATTCAAAGATGTTCAGACCCTTTATCGGAGCTTCGGCCAATGCCACATTGTCCCGGATGACGGTCTTGAACACTTTGTCGCAGAATGATTCGTTGATGAGTTCCGCAACACTCTTGTTGAGCGTCTTGCGCTTGTCAAACTGTGTGATGACAATTCCGCCGATGTTCAGATTCGGGTTCAAACGGGTTTTGACAATCTCGACCACATTTGTAATCTTCGCCATTCCGCGCATGGCGAGGAATTGCGCCTGTACCGGGATAATCAAGAAATCCGCAGATGTAAGTGCGTTGAGTGTCAGCAAACCCAGCGAGGGCGGACAGTCAATCAGGATATAGTCGAATTTACGGGTTTCAAGCAATTTTGCAATCAGCCCTTTCAGTATTAATTCCCGCCCCGGCTCATTGATAAGCTCGGATTCTGCCGCTGACAAATCAAGGCAGGACGGTACAACGGAAAGGCCATTATTTAACTCGAATACCGTTAACGGGTATTCACCTTTCATTGCTCCGTACACCGTCCGTTCCTCTTCGATGGAGAGACCGCAGGATTCCGTGAGGTTTGCCTGACCGTCCATGTCGATGAGCAGTACACGCTTTTTCTTCTGCTGCAATGCGGCAGCAAGATTGATGGTGGTGGTCGTCTTTCCGACACCGCCCTTGTGGTTCAAAACAGCGATTATCTTTGCCATAAATTCCTATCTTTATTTCTGATACAAAGATACTACTATTTTTAGTATTTACTATGATTAGTGTGTACTATTTTACTACTTTATTACATTTTAGTATCGTAGTATCTACTACTATACTAAAATACTGATTGACTAAATGTAGTGCATACTATCCTTTGCAACGGGAGATTTCCTGATATCCTACTTTACTAACATTAGTATGTACTACATTTAGTATCGACTGTATAGCAGTGAAGTAAAGCCTATTTGGGAGGTGTATATAAATGGATATTGCCGCCATCAGATCGGAGTACAAGAAAAATCCCCCTGTCGAGTTATCGCAACCGAACAGAGGGAAAAGGTTAAGATATGATTATGGTTTAAGCGGCCTTAGTAGTAGGTTCGTATTCGGCAGCCGTTGTTTCGGATGGAGTTAGAGAGCGTTCCGCATCCTTGAGACTTTCGTCAATCTTCCGCTGCAGCTCCTTGCACTCCAGTTTGAGTTTTACCAATTCATCGGCTTTGCTCCACTGGCGGCCAACGATGTCCTGCAATATGGGGATTTCGCTTTCAATCCGCTCCACCGTCTTTTGTTGCTTCTCAATAAGTGAGGGCAATTTGTTTAGTGTAGCCTGCGGATATTGAGCAGATTCCACGAAGCCAAGCGGTAACGCACCTGTCAGTCCACAACGGTATTTAAGCCCGCTTGTCCCCTCGACAAAGAACGTGTTTCGGTCAAATGTACCGTTTATGCTGTACTCGCTGCGTACCAGCAAATTCAGCCCTGTAAACGTGCCAATCGTACCATACGCTCCGCTACGGTAGGTTTTGGCGATGCGGTGTAATTCCCGGCCTGTTTCCTCGGCTGTAGCTTGTGGCAGGTTGAGAAGTTGTGTTACTTTTGTCCCCTCGTAAGAGTTGAAGTATTCCCAATCCTTGATGAAACCGGCCTTTGTACGCTGTGTCTTTGCCATATCTTCCTGTCCGGCGGTTATTTTCCGCTCGGCACGGATGCGTTCTTTCTTGAAAATGGTCTGTTCCTTTTCCAACTGCATAATCTTGTTGTCGAGTTTTGCCTTGTTCAGCAAATCGGTGTTGCCGGAAAGGATTGCCACGAACTCGGCGAAGTTCATGCCGTTGTCCTCGTCCATGCCGCCCTCGTCGATACGGCGCACGGCGATTGTGCCGTTATTGATTTGGTTGATGAACATCTGCTTGTTTTTCAGCAAATTGAATTTGTAGGCATCAAGTGTCTTTTCCGTGCCGTAAATCACCACATCCACCACGTTGCCGCCCCACAGTTTCACGGTGTTGCCCTTGCGTACCGCCCTGCCGTTGCGCTGCTCCATGTCAGCCGGTCGCCAGGGAATCTCCAAATGATGCACCGCTACAGCCCTCTGCTGGGCGTTCACCCCTGTTCCTAACATGGTGGTGCTGCCGAAAAGCACACGCACCTTGCCGTTGTTCATGTCCTCGAACAGGCGTTTTCTTGCCCTTTCGGTGGTAGCACACTGGATAAACTGCACTTCATCGGTCGGAATACCGAGGTTCACCAACTTTTCTTTGATGTCGGTATATACGTTCCACTCATTCGGCTTGTATGTGCCGAGGTCGCTGAACACGAACTGCGTACCCCGGTTTTCATTTGAGCGCATATAATATTCATAGATTGTTCTTGCACAGATTGAAGCCTTGTTTTCGGCATCGTCGCTGAACTTGTCGCCCAACAAACGCATATCGAGAGCCATTTTTCGTGCCACATTGGTAGCTACCAACATTTTTGCCTTGTCGAGATTGTCGGGTTCGGGCGTATCAAGTCCCAAATCCTCCCACTGTCCGCTGTGTGCAAAGGAAACCAAACGGCCTATCATTTCCTCCTGCTGGATAGTGGGCGCATGAGAAAGAAAGCGCACATTTTTATCCGGTACATCGAGGTTTATCATGTCGGCGGTGCGGTAGTCGGTAATCTCACGCAGGAACATTGCCAGTTCCGGCACTTTGATGTAGGTGCGGAAACGCTCTTTACGCTTGATTGCACCTGTCACGTTCAGTTCATAATCGGCTGTTTTCTGCGTAAATATCGCCGCCCACGCATCGAAGCAAGAAATCTGCTGACGTTGCAATTCTCTTGGTCTAAGGTACTTAAACATCACATACAGTTCGGTCAGGGCGTTCACAACCACCGTGCCCGAAAGGAATGTTGCGCCGAGGTTACGTCCTGTCCGGTGCTGAATGTCACGGATGGCAAACAGCAGGTTCATCGCCCTTTGCGAGCCTTTGGTATTGCCGATACCGGCAACCCTCGTGTGGCGTGTCTGAAATATTAAGTTCTTGAAAATGTGGCATTCATCGACAAATATGTGGTCTATGCCCATCGAGTGAAAGTCCACCGCATCGTCTTTCCGCTCGTTGATTTTCATTTTCAATTCCTTAAGTTTGGCTGCGAGGTTCTGTTTGCGCTTCTCCAGACCGTCCTGCATCTTTCCGCTGCGGTAGCGCATGGTGGATTGTTCCAAGACTTCCAAATTGCGCTCCACATCGGCCAGTTCTTCGGTGAATATATCTATCATGGTCTGTTCCGATTGCGGTATCTTGGCGAACTGGTCGTGTGTCAGAATGATGCAGTCCCAGTTGTTGTTCTTGATTTTCGAGAATACCTCTTTGCGGTTAGCAGGAGTGAAATCCTCTTTGCCCGGATAAAGCACCTTTGCCGAGGGGTAAGCCTTGCGGAACGTGTCGGCTATTTCGTGAACATTGGCTTTC
>ERZ779681.566-NODE-566-length-12656-cov-2.64162_pt1 | contig 12656 bp, 7 predicted proteins | sample MGYA00511905_ERZ779681 | MGnify/ENA primary metagenome ERZ779681 (study PRJEB29588, sample SAMEA2144578) | human gut metagenome | biome: human gut; feature: human-associated habitat; material: faeces | place: Denmark | collected 2008/2010 ... | reverse complement strand
GTTGCCTTACGGTAGACTGACCGTCGAAACTGCCGGTAACGTCTAAACTGACGTTGTCGTCGTCAAATTCGGGCTGACTCGCGCTCGAGAAAAAGCGGAAAGGCTTATCCACAAGGAAAAAGTTTACCGCAAGCATTACCGGCGCGCCGATAACCGCAAACAAAACGATATAAATAACCGTAGTAAGCAAAACAATCTGCCCGAGGTATTTCATAGCTTTGCCTATGTTTTCGCTCGTAAGCGGACTTTGCATAAGCGTGCCTAACGTAAGCGATAAAGCGATGCACACAACGGCTGTACCCGTATACCATAAAAACATTTTTCCGCTTTCGGGCTGAATGTTTTTAAATACGGCAAACTGCCTTTCAAAGCAAATGGCAACTGCCGCAATGGTAACGAACACGGCAAGCAGCATAACCATAACGAAACCCGAGGTTCCGCCTGCGATTTCTTCAAAACGCATACCGACGGCAAGCATATTTACCAAATTTTTCTTTGGATAAAACGTGTGCGCGCCGTCTATACAGGCGCAGGTAAACACCAGCAGCACCGCATACATAACAGATAGCGATATCGCTATAAAAGTTTTTCGTGTAAACAGGGTTTTTATCATAAGCCGTCCCTTCTTTTTAACTTATAATTTTTATAACGGAATTAAACCTTGCAAACGTATTTAATCCGCAGTCGGCGTCCGCATAGGTCAGCCGTCGTTTTTTTTTGCGATTATTGAGATTTTCCGCTCTCGCCGCCGTCCGAAGAGTTTTCGGTTTTATTCTGCAATTTTCCGTCGTTTTCGGGCGGAGGATTATTTTTCAGAATTTCTTCGCGGATTTCCTCTGTAACCAGTCCGTTCGGTTCGAAAGTATAAATAAATTTATTAAGGTAGAGCGTTTCCACGTATTCAACTGTCAGATTGTCCACGCCGACAACCTCGTCAAGGTTAAGCGCCTGTTTAAGCGCGGATAAACGCTGATTTTTAGCCTCGTTCATTGCCTTGTTGCGGTTATCTACCATAAGCATACAATAAATAATGGCAACAATGGTGGCAATACCCGAATATGACTGAAAAAACAGAATAAAAATGCCTATCGCGGGCAAATATTTGCCTGTGTATTTACCTATCACCCTGTCAAAAGGCGGGTGATCGTTGTCGCTGTCGGGGTTGGCGTCGCCGCGAGTGGTATAGGTGCCGTCGCTGTTAATGCGAAAAATACGGTGAATAATGTTTACGCCCTTGTCGTTTACGTAAGCAATAACGTCGTATTGTCTAAGTTCTTCGGGAGAATCCACCTTTTCAAGCAAAATTATGCTGTACGTGGGGAACTGATCGTCGCGTCCGTCAAGATAATATCGGTTATTGGGGTGTTTTTCGCTCATAGAGCCGCTTGCAACCACCATAAGCATTTTATTGCCCAAAACCACCGAATTTCCGCTGATTTTATTTATTACGGCAAGCACGAAAAATATGCACACGAATGCGGCTATAACCGAGCCGACAACCCGCTTAACAACAGCCCACCGCTGTTTTTTAACGTTTTTGTTGTTAAGCTTGTCGTTCACGAAAGAAGTTATAAGTTCGGTGTCGTTTTTTCCGTCATTATAGTTCTGAACAACGCTTTTGCTATATGCGCCGAAAAGCAGAGTGAAAACGGCGGAGAACCCCGCGAGCGCAAGCACGGTTACCACAAGCGCAATTATATCGAGCGATGACATTTTACCTTAATCTTGCCTTAAAAATAATAGATTTTTTGTAAATTTTCAAAAAAAGTCCTTGCTCAAGGTTTAACGCCTTAAGCGAAAGGACTTTTTTCCGTTCTTCTTCCGGCAAGGCGTTGCCGCCTTTGCCCTTTGGTTTTATTTAATTATTTCTTCACTTAATTATTTCGCCTGCGCGTTGACAACTACGGTGAATTTAGTTTCGCTTACAGCAATAGCCTTTTTCATAGCCTGAAGAATATCGCGCTTTGCATCAGCATTTAATTCGGTATATTGGCTACCTGATTCTTTATCCGCATTAGCTATGGCAAGAAGCGCAGTTTTATTCTCCGGCGAAACAGTCAATCCGTCTTCGCCGTCGAGGTATCTGCCGGGGTTTTTGTTGCCAAACAGCTCGCCCCAACTGAACGTAACATCAAACGAGAAAGTAGCGGTATCATCAGCACCCGGAGTAAATACGTTAGTATCGGTAGGCAAATATTCTACTTTTTTTGCAGCGTCAATAAGGTTGCCATTAGTGTCTGCCGCGCCAGCGGGTAAAGTTATATATTTAGGCAATGCGGGATCCACTGTATAGGTTTTTACACCCTCTCCGACATCTGTCGCTTTATAACCCGCAGCGGTAATAACGCTATCGGGAACTTTAATTTTTACTTCCATCTGCTTTAAAGTAGCAAACTTTTTAATAGAACCGCTAACAGTTATCGTAAGAGATTCCTTATCATTGGCTTCTGCGGGTGTTGCATCATTGTAACGAATGTTACCCGTTTTATCGGATTCTAAAGGTCCGAAATTGATTTTACCGAGATTTGTAGCATCATTGATTGTAACGCCCAAAATAGCGTCGGAAACGTTGGAAGCGTTAACGTTGCCCGTTCCTTCCTTGCTGTCATTGTTACTGATTAACCAGGAAGCAAAGCCGACTGCAGCCAACGAAACCGTTAAAAACACGCACATAACAACGACTATTGCTTTGCGTGAAAAAGATTTACGCGTAGTTTTTTTCATTCGTTTTTTCTCCTTCAACGTAATATAATATGCTTAAACATATTACGTTACGCTGCGTTAAAATATTTTATTACTTTTTTATTAAAAACTTTTTACCGATTTTAGTTACTTTTAAGCAACTTTGGTATTACCGCTGATAGTTACCTTATATTGTTCAGTATTAAGCCTATAAAGTTCAGTCAAAACGGCATTAGCCTCTTCACGGTAAGTTGCATAATCTTTACCATTGTAATAGGTATACGGATTTCCGTTTGTTCCCCATTTGAAAGTAATGGTTATTATAAGTGTTGCCGTGTTCCCACTTTCTGCCTTTTTAAAGGCCGTTTTAGGTATTGTTGAAGCAGCTCCGTTCATTACAATTTCTTCATTAAGCTTTTCACCGTATGAAACTGTCGGGTTAGCTATGATTTTAAACCCTTTTGCTCTGCCCTCGGTCTTTACACCTTCCCTTAATTCATTAAAGACGCTGTTTTCGCCTGTTGTCGCCATGGTAATATTAAAATCATCGGGAACAACGTTCCAGTCGTTATATGTAAGAGTGAGCGTTAATTCCGCTTTCAAATCTTCTTTAGTAGGATTAGTAAGCCAAGCCCCTGCAATAGTTTTTTCGGGCGCACCGAAAACTATTTCTCCACCCGTAATTTGCGCATCAAGCGTATACGATTTATCGGTTACGGTTTCGGCAGTAATTGTACTCCCAACTTCTTTATTAACATTCGGGTTGATAATTACCCATGCGGCGAAGCCTACGCCAACCAGCACCAGCACCGACAAAATGCTTGCAATAGAAATAGTTAATTTAGACTTCATTTGAATTTCTCCTTATTTACTATTTACATATTCATTTCACGCCGCTTGCAAATATTAAATAAACAAACGCGCAATAAAACCTGCTTAAAAACCGGATTGAACGCTTTACCGAACTTATAATTTATAGCGTGTTTTTATTAAAAACTACACCCGTACAAGTCTTCTACCGTGAATATAGTAGCACAAATTTTTGGATAAAGCAACTGTTTTAACACTAAAACGAATTTTCGTTAAATTTGTCTTTAAGTACCCCCCCCCCCCGCTTTCACCGCTTTTTCACACCATTTTTGCTTTTGTGGGGACAAAACAACGATTTTTTTCGCCCCGATTCGCCTTTTTCGCAAGTTTTGTTTAATTTTGTTGACACGCGCCAAATGAATTTATATAATTATATTATAGATTATATAAAAATTTTTTCCGTGGCGTATTAACTACCGACAATAACGCTATTCGAATTGTGCTTATACTATATGCTGGCTTACAAAAAACGCCGCATTAAAACAACGCAAACACCCTGACCGACTAACAACAAAAAACGGAACTCGATTATGAAAAAAACCATTACGCAACAACTTAATAAATTTTTTGAAGCTGCTGCCTTAAAAGTATCTTCGGTTTTTGTGTGCGCCGTTTTATCGGTAATAACGGTAATATGCGTGGGGTTCTCGTCGTGGATAATAGTTAATCCCAACGTAAAATACACGGTAAACGCTTCTCCCTTTGAGGTGTACACCGTAACCGACAGCCAGAATTACATAGTTTTAAACGACCCTGTCGGTTTCAGTTATTACCACTCCGGGTTTACCGACGGCAAAGGCAATCTTACCGCTACCGGCGATATCTCGTTTGACGTAGGTTTTAAAAGCGGCAACGCAAAAGATTTTTTAGAAGCAACCAACGGCATGAATTTACAATTCACCCTTTATTTTACCGGCGTTGACAAAAGTACCGCCGCCGGCGTTATTCCTTCGGCTACTTGCGACATAGGTAAAAATAACATCGCGTGCGAAAGAATAGTTAATAACGGCGAATATTATTTGCGGGCAATTGCGCCTTCAAACGAAATAGGCATAACCGAAAGCACTACCGAAAAAAACTTTACGGTTACGTTTAAACTCGCAAGCAATACCTACGCAGAACTTTACAAATATTTGCAAAAAGGCGGCTCTTTTATGATAGAAGCCCGCGTTTCTAAAATTTATAAGTAATATATCGTTGAAAATCATAATATAAAAAAATCTAAAAAAAGGAGGTGCATATCGTGCAAAAACGCGTAGTTTACGACTTTAACGCGCAAACCGCAACGGAAAGCGCGGCTGAAAATTCAACCGATAAAGCCGTAAAAACAAGCAACGCAATAGGCAAAATTAAACGCGCGTTTTCGGGCAAGAGTTTTAAGCTTGTCGTTTTGATAGTACTCCTTTTTGCAAGTTTATTCTGCGCGATAGGCTCCGCCGATTGGATTATAAGTCAACAAAAAGTCGTGCCGAACGTTGCAGGTAACAGCATTTTTAAATTCGACGACCTCGGTTTTGGCGCGCACGTAAACAACGGTAAACCCACCGGGAACTACACGTTCAACGGCAGTTCTATCAGCATCGCGATGTCTGTCGCGGCAGTCGGCGGTGTGCAAAACCTGCCCGACAGTGCCATTGAAGCCCAAAATATACGTTATAGAGTAAAAAAATGCGCTCCCGACACTAAACCGGAAAATCTTAACGAAGAATTTTTTAACAGCGACTACGCCACCGTTCTGCCCAAATATGCAGGCACCTACGCCGTGCTTATAACCTCCGAGGCAGACGGAGTTTCTTACGGCAAAACCATAAAAGTTTTCACCATTGCCCCCTGCCCCGTTAAAATTGAATGGTCGGGGGCTGTCGGCTTTACTTACGACGGCACAGATCACAGTCGCAACATTACCGCTACCGCCAGAACCGAAAACGGTGCCGCCGTAAACGAGAATATTTTTGAAATATCGTTTAGTTACAAGGCGCACGGCGCGACAACTTTTACCCCTGTAACCGAGGTTAAAAACGCGGGAACTTACACCGCTACCGCCGAAATTTCCAACAACAACTACACTATTTCTTCAAACGATACGGCAACTTTCACCATAGGACAAAAAGCACTTACCGTAACGGCAGAAAATAAAACCGTTACTTACGGCGATTCCGCCACCTACACTGCAACTTATAAAGGCTTGCTCGACTGCGATAAAGGCAAATTAGGCACGCCGAATTTTACATGCAATTATAACAAGGTAGGTACTTATCCTATAACCGTTGACGGGCTTGAAAATTCAAACTATGCAATAACCTATGTCAACGGCAAGCTTACGGTAAATAAACGCACGGTTACTCTTGACTGGGGAACAGACAATTCTTTTATTTACGACGGCACTGCGCGCACCCTTAACCCTACCGCCCAAAACGTTGTAAATAACGATAATTTAGGTCTTACCGTAACCGTAACAGGCGAAAATGTAAGCGGCTCTTCGGCAATAAACGTAGGCACCTACACCGCCACCGCGAGCATTACTAACAAAAACTACGTAATCGACGAGAATAACAAATCTGCCACGTTTACTATTACCGCCCGCGCACTTACCATAACGGCAAACAATCATGAAATCATCTACGGTTCCGCTCCCGCTACCAACGGTTATACAATCAGCGGAATAGAAGGCGAAACGCCTGAAACGGCAAATATCGGCGGAACGGTTAAGCTTACAACTACTTATACCCAATATGGTAAAGTGGGCGAATATGATATTATTGTTGATATAAGCGGACTTTCTTCGTCTAACTATTCGTTTACGGCAGTAAACGGAAAACTTACCGTAAACAAAAAAGAACTTACCGTAACGGCGAAAAATCATGAAATCACATATGGCGAAGAACCATCCGCTAACGGCTATACAATAAATGGTTTTGTAAACAACGAGAACGAATCGGTTATAAAAGGACTTGAAAATATAACTTATATTATCGACTATTCACAATGGGAAGACATAGGGAAGTTTTCTATAACTCCAAAAGTTGACGGGCTTTCGGCTGTCAACTACTCTTTCAAAGCAAATTCCGACGGAATACTTAAAGTAAAACAATTAAACATACATCTTTCCGGAATTATCGAACGCGACTATGATGGTAGCGAATTTTTATTTGATAAAAACTTATTTACTACGGCGACCGCGACCTTCACTGCCCCTCAAAATCCCGGAATCGACCTGAAAAAACTGCCGTATGATATCTATCAATATATCAGCAACGCAGGCAATGCTCAGAACTTCGATAGCGCCAACGGAATAGCCGTAACACCCGAAAACGGTTTGTTCAGTTATGCTTTCGGCAAGCCGATAGAAGCAGGCTCAACATACAAAGTAGATAAAGTAACGCTTAACAATAAAAACTTTAATTTAACCAAAACAGAAGTTTATTTGAAATACAAAACGGCTAAAGTCGGCGACAAATTTTACACCATCGAAGACGCACTCGCCCAGAGCGGAACAATTACCCTGTGCGGCGACGCGTCTAATGATTCTTCTTACGTGATTACGGCTTTTGCAAAGTTAAATAACCTTTCCGGCACCGCTTTCGGGAATTACAAGACAAATTATGAATACACTTTAAAATCAAATAGCACGTTACTGTTGCCTTATAATAGTGATGGTCTTGCAATTAATTCGGATTCAGATATAATAAATTGCGCAACCGCACCGGAATATGTTTATTCTGTATTAATAATTCCTCAAGAGATTAGTTTTACGATAAGCGGAACATTAGACATTGGCGGGAGGCTTTCTTCAAAAGGTGGAGATTTTAATCAAGCACGGGTTAAACAACATTCAGTCGTGTACAACAACGGAAATATAGTCGTTACAAACAGAATTAATAGTTATGGCTATTTGAAAGGTGCTAACGATGGACTGGTAGAATTACAATCAACAGCGACGGCTCTTGATATCATGCGAGTTTACGATTGGTTAGCGGGTACCGAAGCGATTCAAATTCACAACGCCGACATATTCCCATTCAAATCATATTCAATCCATAATATTTCTTGTAAAACTAAAATTACAAAAGGAGCACAATATTTAGCCAAAGCAGCACTTAACGTTCAGAATATGTTACTGCCCAGCGATCCCATTACTATTGTAGGTGCAAGCGGCTCAATGTTTACAGTTGAAAGCGGATATATAGTTAAAACTGCAAGCAATGCCGATTCAAATAAAGCATCAACTGATTTGACGTCAATCACCGGGACAAACCAGTTAAAAGGTCAAAAGGACATAATTACATTAGGGGAAAATACCGTTTGTCACGACAACTCAATAACACTAACAATTAAGATGGCTGGGTTTACAAAGAAAATAACCACAAGCAAAGATTACCCATTACCTATTTCATATATTAATTTAGTTGTTCCTAATACCGCGACATTAAAACTAAATGCAGTTTCCTACTTATTTTACCTCGGTAGCTCTTTAAAAGTCGAAACCGGAGGGAATTTAGTAGTTGAGAAAGTTTCAGTTGCCTTTTACACATTAAATGATTGTATATCAGATGAAAATTGGGAGAAAAACCGCGTAAAATACGCTACTGCAGAAGGCACGAACGATTATGCTGTTGATCGAACCGATGCAAAACTGTCAATTGATGCCGGAGGAACGGCAACAATAAAATCAAATGCGTCAATAAGCGGATGTATTACTGCTACTAATTCTCAGGCTCAATTAATTATTAACTCATCTACTTCCGTAACGGTAAAAGTCCCCACAGATTTAATAGCTCACAATGTGGCAAACGATATTGACAAAGGACTCATTGCCACTGGAATTATAAAAGCCAGTAAAATAGAAAAAACATATACTGCTTTCGGCGATATTATGACAAGCCAAAACAGTTACACACAACGCGATTTAAACGCCGGCACTTATTATTCAACCAAAATCGATTCCGATTACGTTTGGTTTAAAAATTCCGCAACAATCACCTACCATACAAACGGCGGAACCTTAAACGGAACAAGCGGAAATACAACGCAAAACATTACTTTACCGTCGGGCGGATATATCAGCTCAAACCTTCCTAAACCTACCCTCCCTTACTACGAGTTTAACGGGTGGTATTATGATAGTGCTTTAACTCAAAAGGCAACGGCAATATTTGCTTCTTGTGACCTTTATGCAAAGTGGACGCCTATTCAATATACAATTGTATATAATTTCCCTTATGACGAATGTGGCACTCTTGTCAACGACTCGTTAAGCGGCACGGAAGTAAAAACTTTAGCCACTCCGCGACAACAAACCATTACCGTTGACGGAACTGAATATACATTTAGCGGTTGGTATTTAAACTCTGATCGTACGGGCGACTCCATAACCGAAGTTTCGGCAGTCAATGCAAATAAACAAAATAAAATTAACGTATATGCATTTTATCGTGGCGGGACTTACACGGTCAACTATGAGGAAGATCCGGAAAATCTTTTACATAACAACAACCTGACCGCTAAAAAACCGGAAAGCCAAACTTTTGACAAGGGTATGGCTGTTTCACAGTCAGAATTACAGTCGTTAAATAGTTATAACGACAAAACCTCTTTCATGTTTTACTTTGCAGGTTGGTACTTATCAACCAATAGCAGTAAAATTATAACTTCGTTGCCTAGCACAATTGACGACGATATAACCTTATGTGCAAAGTGGATAAAGAAAGCACAGTTAAAAATAGAACTGCCCGTATTTGAAAACGGCAACAGAACCGGAAACACAACCATTTATGACACACACAAGTATTTCTACAAGCAAAAAACAGACCCGATAGGCATTAAAAATCTTTTAACTTATATTGGTGCCGGTTATACCGTTCCTGAAAACTATAAATTTATAGGCTTTAACGCTTCGTCCGGATTTACCGCTACGCAAGATTATAGCGACATGAACAATATAACTACCAGGATAGAAGTAGGCGCGACGTCAGATGTTTTAACAATCACAGCCGATATCAGAAAGATTTTGACTGTTACCCTTACAATGGATGCAAAGCATAAATATTTCGGGCAAACAAAATATTTTAAAATTACACAAGTTATAATAAGTTCTAATTCAATGTATTCAACGGATAAATCAAATTGGCTTATGTCAAATGGAAGCGGAAGTGTTTCTGCGGGAGACAGAAACGGATCAGCCACACAAAAGATAACATTCTATCTGATTGAGGGAACTAATGCCAACATTACAGTTACCGTTGATTCTGTCACAATTGCTGCTATAACATTTTACCCGCCTACACCACAAGTTAATAACTGCACTACAAGTGATAAAAAAAGTCCGTTTAGATTTATAATTGGAGATAATGATGCCACAATAAGCTGGACCTAATACGCCAAACCTATAATAATTCAAAAATAAAAAACAAAATTCAGCTTTAATTAAGTACATTATGTTATCTTCCTAAATGGTAACAAAGCCTGTTAAAAACCTGATGTTCCGTTTTTAGCCAACAAAACCCATAAAAAGTGGCGAGGATGAGCCGATTTTCGGCTCATCCTCGCCCATTTTTTTCGTTCCGTTTCCACTCTCTGCCCTTGTCAAGCAATCGCGCGCATATCTGCCATGACAAAAACAATACGTACTCAGAAGTGTATTAGGGTATTAGTATTGTTTTTATAGCAACGCTGTACTTTTGATAGCGCGGAAAGTCAACCGCTTTAAGAAAAATATATTTTATAATTGAATTTGATTGAAAAAATGTAAAATAGAATTGTAATGCAAAAAAAGAGAGAAAGAAATGGCATTATGCACCAAAGCGGAAACTTAAAACGATAATAGAGCCGCCGTCGCGAAAATTCGCGACGGCGGCTTACGTTTAAGTTTGTTTAATTTACGCGATATATTCGAGCATGTATTTGGGAAGTTGTTCCTTGGTGGCGGAAACGGTTACTTCCAACGCTACGTTATTTGCGTCGCAAATCTTCTTAATCTCTTTGAACGGTTTTTCGAGTTCGTCGAGATTGGCGTCGGTAATTCTTAAAATTCCGTCGATAAAGATATTTTCTATATCGTGGTTGCCCGCGAGAAGACCTTTGACGAAACCTTCGAAGCCGTCGACGGTGTTAATGCCGTATTCTTCGGTATAAACGCATCTGACGTTGAGATTGATTGCAACCGAGCACATTCTTTTATCAGTAATAAATACAACGTTGCCCTTTGCTTTCTCGGCGGCGGCGTTGACGTCGTCGAGCATAATCTTGGTTTTGCCGAAGCCTTTCGGGCCGTAAACAAGTTTTATCATAAAACGATACCTCCGTTTTTTCTTCTTGCTACTATTGTATACTAAACCGCGTAAATTTTCAAGAGTTTTTGAAAAATATTTCCGATTTTTTTTGAAGGCGGAATTTTATGCCGAGCAAAAACGATACGAACCTTACCAAAACGCCGAAAATACTTTCGACGCGCGTTTTACCGTTTATATAATACTCATTCCGGTTATTGGAAAAAACTCGTTCCGGTTATTGGAAAAACTATCCACCACCAAGTTCCCCAAAATGCGGTGCTGATTATGCCTAAAACCAATCCCGCAACCGCCAACCCGGCGCACCGCGTACGGGTTTTCTTTTGCACTACCCCGACTATGCTCAACGCAAGTCCAACGGCAGAGGCAATGCCGAAAACAATTCCTAACTCCAATGAAACCAACGAAACTATAAAGCCTGCTATTCCGAAAGCGTTGACTTTTTCTTTTTTCTTTTTCTGCTCCGTCGCCACTCCGCAATGAACGCAAACGACGGCTTTATCGTCGATTTCTTTACCGCAATTCCAACAATACATAATCGTTTTTCCTCGTTTTAACCAACCGTAATAACATATTGATATATTTTTCCGAAATTATATAGCAATTGGTTATAATTGTCAAGTAAAAGGAAAAATAAAACGGTGGTTTTTCAAAAAACCTTAATCGAGCAAAGAAAAATCAATAAACTTACCCAAAGGCAAGTGGCGAATATCTCGGAATCACGCAACCGTCTTATATCCGCTCCGAAAACGGACAATCCGAGCCGACTTTGACCAACCTTGTAAAATCAGCGGACTTATTCGACGTTTCGGCAGACTATCTTCTCGGCAGAACGGATTTATAAGAGTTCTTTGACGAAGCGTTTTATTTCGGCTACGCCCTTCACGATCTCGTCTGCGGGGAGCGTGTACGAAAGTCTTATCGAATTATCGTCGCCGAAAGCCGCGCCGGGGATAACCGCTACGCCGAAATCGAGTAGTTTTGCGGCAAATTTTTGGCTTCCGTCGATAACTTCGCCATTGAATTTTTTACCGTATAAGGCGGATACGTCCGCGAAAACGTAAAACGCTCCGTCGGGAACGGCGAAAGTTATTCCGCGTACGCTCTTTAACGCCTCGGTTAAAACTTCTCGTCTGCGGTCGAATTCGCAACGCATTTCGTTTATAAACCCGCCGCCCTCTTTTATAGCCGTAACGCTCGCGTACTGCGCGAAAGTGCAGGCGTTGCTCGTCGTATGACCTTGCAGAGCCGACATCGCCTTTGCCGTTTCGATCGGCGCGCAGACGTAACCTATACGCCAACCCGTCATCGAATAGGACTTCGAAACGCCGTTGACGGTTATCGTATGCTCTCTCGCGTAGTCGGACAAAGCGGCGAACGAATAATGTTTTTTACCGCCGAAAACGAGATTTTCGTAGATTTCGTCGGAAATAATTTCCAAGCCGTGTTTTTCGCAAATTTCGGCAAGCGCGACAAGTTCGCGTTTTTCGTATACCGCCCCCGTCGGATTACACGGCGAATTTATAAGCAACGCCCTCGTCTTTCCGGTTATCGCGTTTTCAAAGTCTGCCGCCGTCATTTTATAGCCGTTTTCTTTTTTCGCTGGAACGATTACGGGAACGCCGCCGCAGAGTTTAATCTGCTCGGTATACGTTACCCAGTAAGGCGACGGAACGATTACTTCGTCGCCCTCGTCTACGATTGCGAGTACGGCGTGATACAGAGAACTTTTCGCGCCGTCGGAAACCACTATATTTTCCGCGCTGCAATCTATACCGTTTTCGTTTCTGAATTTTTCGGCTATCGCCGCTCTGAGTT
>ERZ779681.564-NODE-564-length-12679-cov-3.49113_pt1 | contig 12679 bp, 6 predicted proteins | sample MGYA00511905_ERZ779681 | MGnify/ENA primary metagenome ERZ779681 (study PRJEB29588, sample SAMEA2144578) | human gut metagenome | biome: human gut; feature: human-associated habitat; material: faeces | place: Denmark | collected 2008/2010 ... | reverse complement strand
GCCCGAAGTTTTTCACGGAAACAAGCGTAAGTTTCTTTTCCGCATAAGCGTTTTTCAGCGCGGTGCCGTGTTTTTCGTCGATCGCGGCAAGAAGTTCTTCCGCCGTGAGATTTTGTCCTTTTGTTTTACCGATCGTCGCCTGATAGGTTTCGCCCGTAAGCGTATTTTCGTAATTCACGGTGACGACGGGCGTCGCGCTATCCCCGGAATACACCACTTTATCTTTAATGCTGGTCGCATCGCAGAATTCGTACATCGTTTCGGAAAGGATAGCCCAACCCGTAGGATCTCCGATGAACGCGGAAGCGGGAAGAGATTTGGGATATTCCGCCTGTCTGAAATTGAGAAGCGTGATGCTTTCCATACCGCTGAAAATCGCATAGCCCGTAGGCGCGATATTATCCTTTAAATCGTTGGCATACTGCGCGTTGAACAGGAAAGATTTGCTCGAATACTGGAACGCCGCCGCAGGATACGAGGAAATATCTTCGTTGTAGTTTATATAAGAGAACGTGGAAGGCAGGGTGAGATATTCAAGCGAGCGATTGAAATACGTACCCGCCTGAATCCCGTTCACGCCTTCGGGAACAACGATCGAAGAATCGTTCGTTACGTCGGATACAAGAATCAGATCGCCGCGACGTCCGTCTTTATCGTCTATTTTATAAATATAGTTGCCTTCTTTGTAGAAATCGCCCGCTCCGGCGTTTGCCTTGCTGTGGCTGAACGTAAGATTGTTCGGCACCATGGAAAGATTTTTTACGCTGTCCGGGATAGCGATGTCGAAAGGATATTCTTCGCCTTTGTTGTATTGCCCGTAGCCGTTGTGGGATGCGTAGGTATTCGCCCAGAAAGATCCGATAATCACTTCCACGCCTTCGGGAATCGTAACGCTCTTCAATTTGTTGAGATTGTTGAAGCAATTCTGAATAACTTTCAAAGAAGAAGGAAGCGCGATTTCTTCCACGGAAGAAGCCGAAGTGGCAATGAGGCTCTGTACGGATACGATCCCCTCGCCGATAATCATCTTTTTGATCGACGCGCTGTTTAAAATCTCGCTCTCGAGGCGCACCGCTTCCACCGTATAGGTTTCAGCCACGCCGTCGCCGTCTTTATCGAACGTGATTTTCCCGAGCACGGACATCACGGGAACGTCGCCCGCTTTGGCAACGTTTTCGGTATCGTCGTAAAGCGCGTCGTTGCCGTACATGGTAACGCAAAGATTTCCCGTCACTTCGTTCAATTGATATTTGAGGAAAGGCGAACGCCATTTCACTGTGATAACGGTGCTCTTTTCGATCGGCGCGCCGAAATCGAAAGCGGTTCCGTCCGCGTTTACGTAAGAAATATCGTATGCGGACATATAGTTTTTCCAAATCAACGCCTTTTCCACGGTGGAAGCGGCGCCGTCTTCCGTTTTCGCTTCGTGCGTAACGGGGCTTTCATACACCGTGCCCGGGTTCACCGTAGTGGTGTATACGTCCTGATAGCCGTCGTTGAACGTAATGCGCGCAACGCTCTTTGCATAAAGATCGTTGGTTTCCGCTTTGTTATCCCATTTCGTGGTGTAATTCGCGTTGGTGTACCAGCCGTCGAATTCCAGTCCTTCGCCCGGATTGTACGTTCCTTTCACCACGTCGATGAGATTCTGCGTGCCCTGATCTACGCCGTTGATGTGCACGTTCACTTCCACGGGAATAAACCGCGCGTAAACGGTGAGGCTCCTCGTAACGTTTTTGCCCGTGAAGGGCGCGCCTGAAAATTCTTTGTTTTCATACCAGTTCGCAAAGGTGTAATACTGCCTGGAAACCGTGGGAAGTTCCACCTTTCCGTTTTCTGCGGTATACTCCGCGGTCTGCTTCCATTCGGAAGATTCGTCGTCTTCCACCATGAAAGTAACTTTGAGATCGTCCGCTTTGTCGTTTTTTTCACACGACGTAAGCAGAGCGATTCCTGCAAGTAACGTCACCATACAAAGAAGTATGGCAACCAACTTCTTTCTTACTGCTGTCATAATTTTGCTCCTTGTAAAAAATTTTTATTGTATAATCACCGGTTTCCCGGATAATTATCGTTAAATATCATAGCGAGAAAGAATCTCCGAAGGGCTCTGCGTAAGTACGAACAGATACGGGATCAACGAAATGCCCACCATGATCAGCGCGCTCGCCGCGAACGCCGCCGCCGCAAGCCCGATAAACGCGCCGAACGCCACGTTCATCACCGCATATCTCGCGCAGAACAACGCCGTTACGATCACAAAACCTATCAGATACGTCACGAGGTTTCCGAACACCGCCGCCATCGTTTCTTTAAACAGAAGATTGCCCTTGTTTACGCCGATCGCGCGGTAAACGCCGTATTCTTTACTGTTTTTAACGCTGCCCGATTTTTCGATAAAGAAATAGATTAGATACATCAGCACGGCCACGGCGATAAACACGTACAGGCTTTTCAGCGCGGTATCCAGTTCTTCTTTGTTTTCCGCCTGTTGCAAAGCGGAAAGATCCGCTTTCACCACGCCTCTGTCGGTAAGGCGCTGTTCCAGAGAAGAAAGTTGATTCCCGCCACCCGTGGAAATATCGAAATAATAATTCGATCCGCTGCCCAGCGCGTCGAGATTGGGCGATATGTACACGAAAATATTATCGAGCGCGGATTCCGTCACGTAAATGCGGATATCCGTCGTCATCACCGTACGCGTAAGTTGAAATTTACGGATATACATCGGGTAACTATCGGTAAGCGAAATAAATTCGGGAGATTTCAGCAACGTGGCGTTCGCGATTTCCATGCGGTAATCGGCCTGCGCCGTGTCGCTCATCATTTTGTAAACGGCGTTACGATTGATTTCCACAACACACTGATTGTCGTTTAAATCCAGCGTTTCGCCCGTATACACGCATATTTCCGCGGAATAACTGTTAATCGTTTTATACGTTTCCGAATCGATGAAATCCGATTTGAAGAAAAGATTCGTGTTATCCGTAAAACGAATTTCCTGATATACGCTTAAAAAGTTTACATAGTCTGCGCGGTTGAAATACACGTAAGGGTTTTCCCCCTCCGCGATTCCGCTCACCGCATAATCCTTTTCAAAGAGAATCAGCGAAAGCGATCTGTCGTTTTCCAGTTCCTCAATACGCAGTTTGTTTTTCAGCGTTTCGGCAAGCGCGCGGGTAATCAGCACCTGTTTGCTTCCCGGCATTTCGCCGAATTCCAGTTTCATACTCTCCGCGGTATCATTTTTTTTCAGCGCTTTCGGCGCATAACTTGCGGTGATTCCCGAAAGAGATTGCAGATTGTTGTAAGAAAAACTCCCCTCCGCGTAATCCATCTCGAAAAAGTCGATCGTTTCGTAGAGCGACGGATTGAGTTTTCTCACCTCGGGATAGTTATTCATGCTCACGTACACGCTGTTATCGTCGAGCGGTTTGTTATCCGCTTTTACCGATAACGCCTCGAACGCGAAAAACGAGAAGAAACAAACGGCTACCGACATCGCGAATATGAAAATCTGCTTGAATATGTTTCCGCCCGAGCCCGATTTATCTTTATCCGCGCGCAGCGAACGAAGAACGTTTTTCAATGTAAACAGTTTGCCGTTTTTCTTTGCCGTACTCTTATGAAAATCGGTAAGATCCGCGGCGTTTACGGGCTCTGCTTTCACGTTTCCGTAGGTGATTTCGGCAAGTTCCGCCTCGTCGATTTCCGCGTCGTCCACAAGTTGTCCGTCCACCAGTTTGATATGGCTGTCGGCGTATTTTTTGATCAGTGTCACTTCGTGCGTCACCAGAACAACGAGTTTTGTTTTGGATATTTCTTTCAGAATATCCATTACTTTATAGGTATTCTGCGCGTCGAGATTTCCCGTGGGTTCGTCCGCAAGAATCACGTCGGCGCCTTTGATCAGCGCGCGGGCGATTGCGACTCTTTGCTTCTGTCCGCCCGAAAGCGCGTCGCCCTGCTTGTTTTTGAAGCGCTCCATATCCACAAGTTTCAGCACTTCTTCGCTGCGGCGTTCGATTTCCTGTTCGTCTTTAAAGCCCGCAAGCAGCATCGCGTTGCGCATGATTTCGGCGATCGTATAGCCGCGTTCGAGATAATAATTCTGGAAGATAAAGCCTATCTTCTGGTTGCGGATACGATCCACGTTTCCGCTCATCGCTTCGCCGTCTATGGTGATTTTACCGCTGTCGGCTTTTTCCAGCCCGCCCAAAATATTGAGAAGCGTTGTTTTGCCGCTGCCCGATTTCCCGAATATCGCCACCAGCCCTTTATCGGGCAAATCGAACGAAACGCCTTTCAGCACCTGATTTCTCGCCGAAGAATGGGGGTTGAACGTCTTTTTGATATTTTCCACGCGAATCATTATTTAGACCCCCTTCTTAAAGATTTACGGATAGATTGTCCGTTGATGTTTCTGTTGAAGCCGAACGCCACACATTCCACGATAAGCAGCAGCATGAATTCCACAAAGAAATAATTTCCCGCAGAAATAAACGGCAACGAACTGAACGGCATAAGCGTGACAATCAGGCTGACAGCGGGCAGAAGGACAAGCGTAGGCAGAAATATGAGCGCCATCTGCACGTACAACGACCGCGAAGAAATTTTTCTTGAAATTCCGAGCGTTCTGTACACGGCGAAATCCGCCTGAAAGATTTTTACGGAACGCATAAAGATTACGGAAATCAGCATTGCGAACAACAAACTTGCGGCAATCAGAGCAAGATACCACAATATATTGTTCGTAAATACGTCGCCTGCGTTCTGCACGTACACGTCTGAATCGGAAAGCATTCCCATATATCCGCCCGGCAGATTTTTAACGGCTGCTTTCGCGTCGCCGTCGCTCGCGTAATACAGCGCGCTCTGCACCGACGTTTCTTCCCCCGCGAACATCGCCGCATAATCTTCCGCGTTCATCTCAACGATCAGTCCGCTGACGTCCTCTTTCTTTTTATCGGAACTGACCACTACGTAAGATTTATCGGTTTTCGCGTTGAACACCACCTGTTTACCGTCCGCCGCGTAGAAATTTGAATTGACGAGATTGATTTCGCCCGTCGCCAGTTCTTCGCCCGCTCTGAACGTAAACACCGTCGTTTCGTTATTGCCGAGTTTCATCACGGAATTCACCGCCTGCATTTTCTTGCCGTAGGCGTTCAAATCGTCGTACCCAAGATACAGTTTCGGTTCTGTTAAATCCACCGTGGTTTTCAGCGTGATATTTTTAATGCCTATTTCGGCATTTACGATCATGTTTTTAATCGTTTCCGCGTCGCTGTCCTCGGATTTGGACATAATCAGCACGGCGTTGCCCGCTTTGGGGCAATATTTATACGGATCGTAAAGGCAGGTGAGCGTATACGAACTGCTTAACCCCCCGCGCTTAGGAATATCTACGGAAAATTCGGAAAGGTTTCTGTCGAGCAGAAAATACCCCGCTTTTGTCTGCCCCGCCACCTCGTCCAGATCGGATTGCGTAATCGAATTGGAACGATTGGAAAGAATCACCTTTCCCGTTACGCCCGTACCGTCGAGCGGCACCTGCGTAGGGCGGATCAGCGCATTACCGAACACGGAAATCACGAGGAACAGCGTTATGGCGCACACAAACAGCGCAAAACTCATCATCGCCGTAAACTTCGGCCGACTTTTATAATTCAGCGTGCCGATGTGCATCGTATTTTTGAAATTCTGCCACTTTCCCGCTTTTATTTCTTCTTTATCCGCGCTTGTTTTCGGCAGAGGCTTTCTGATTACCTTATCTTCTTTCACCGATCCGTCGAAAATCGTAACTCTTCTTGTGGCGTATTTCACGAAAAATTCGGGATTGTGCGTCACCACGATCACCAGTTTATCTTTGGATACCGCCTTTAAAAGAGCAGCCACTTCCTTGCTCGCCTTGACGTCGAGATTTCCCGTAGGCTCGTCCGCAAGGATAACGGGGCTGTCTTTCGCCAGCGCTCTCGCAATTACGGTACGCTGTTTTTCGCCGCCCGAAAGTTTGCTGCCTTTGCGATTCTTCTGCGCCGTAAGCCCCACTTTCGCTATCAGATCTTCCGCCGTTTTCCGCCGCTTGATTTTATCTTCTACGCGTAACAACGCAAGTTCCACGTTTTCGAGTACGGTGAGGTTTTCGATGATATTGAAATCCTGGAAAATCATCGCGATATTCTTCTCGCGGTACTTTTCCCAATCCGTTTCCGAATAGTGCGAAGTTTCAGCGCCGTTGAAGTACAACTCGCCCTCTTCATAACTGTCGTTCGCCGCGATAACGTTTAAAAGAGTGGACTTACCGCTTCCGCTCTCCCCTTCTATCGTCACGAACTCGTTATAATCGAAATCGAGATTAACGCCTCTGATACCGATCGTAAGAATATCGTTGCTGTCGTATATTTTTCCTATGTTTTTCAGTCGTAACAGCAATTTGAATCTCCTTGCCACAATGTTTTTGATAGTTAGTTTCCGCTAACCACGTGTCATAAAATTACAGTAGTTAGCAAACGCTAACTGATTACCTTTTAATAACCGGCCTCCCGACCGGTTGTTTTCCGATAATCTGTTTTTTGTAGCATTCCGAAAAATGCTACAAACGGCATATACCGTTTGCCCTACTGTTCTTTCGATTTTTTACGCAGAAGATTATAGCACAATCCGCAATCGATGTCAATAAATCGATACGGACTTTTCAAAAGTTATCCGAAGGCTAATTTTTTGCGTTGCCCGTTGGATCTTTGAAAAACTCCTCCGCAAGTTCTTTGCCTCCCGTTTTACGGACTTTCCCGTCTTTTATCCATACAGCATAGTCGCATAATGCCGCCGCACAACGCTTGTCGTGCGTAACGGTAATCATCGTATTATGCGTTTCCTCGTGAATACGATTCAGCACTTCAACCATTTCGCACAAGCCTTTGTAGTCCTGCCCCACCGTCGGCTCGTCCAGAATCAAAACTTCGGGTTTAGTTGCCACGACCGCCGCGATCGAAACTCTGCGTTTCTGCCCCTCGGAAAGCGATTGCGGATGACGGACGTACAAGTGCTTTACGCCGAATTTTTCGGCTATTTCGTCGGCGTATTCGTCCGACTTTGAGCCGAATTTAATCTCCTTTTCGACCGTCGGCATAAACAGTTGATAGTCGGGGTTCTGATAAACCACGCCCACCTTTTTATACCACTTTTTGCTTTGTTTGCTCTTTTGCCCGAATTTTCCGCTTATATTCTGCAAAATCACGCCGCGAGTCGGCTTTTCCAATCGGGAAATCAGCCGAAGCAAAGTGGTTTTTCCGCATCCGTTTTCGCCGAACAGCACCGTTCTCGAGCCTTTTAAAATATCGAAAGCGACGCCGTTCAGGATAACGCGGTCCTTCACGGAAAACGCTACGTCGGAAAGAGAAAATACGGGCTGTCCGCCGCAGAATACGGCGCAGGAATCGGATATTTCCACGGATTGCTCTTTAAGATAACTTTCTTTGTCTTTTATCTCGCGCACCCGTTTCCCGCCGACGTGAAAAACTTTATCCACGAACGGAAGCACCACGTCGAGGCGATGTTCGATCACTACGATACAATAGCCCGCTTTCACAAGCGATTTCAGCGTAGACATCAGCATTTCCGCGCCCGCCGTGTCGAGATTCGCGAGCGGCTCGTCCAGAATCACGATTTTCTGCCCCATCGCAAGCGTAGAAGCGGTGATCAGTCTTTGCTTCTGTCCGCCCGAAAGTTTACGGCTTTGCAATGACTTATCGAGGTTCATAAGGCGGCAGACCGTATCTATCTGCCTGCTGATTTTTTCAGGGGAAAACGCCAGGTTTTCGCAGCCGAAAGCGATCTCGTCCTCTACCGTTTTCTGAATAATCTGCTCGTCGGCATTCTGAAGAACGACGCCCACTTTGCGGCATATTTCCCCGAGTCGTTTCCCTTGAATATTTTCGCCGTTTATCAGCACTTCTCCCGCAAGTTTTCCGTCCGTGATATTCGGAATAATGCCGCTTATAATGTACAGAAGCGTGCTTTTCCCTTCGCCCGAATGCCCGGCAATAAGATTCACTTCGCCGTAAGAAAGCGTGAGATTTACGTTTCCGAGAATCTGCGTTTTTCCGTCGTAGGAAAAATTAACGTTTTTAAGTTCTATCGCGTTCATAACACCACCGTACAAACCGCGCCCGCGGCTATTCCTAAAATAAACAGCACGTCCGATATGCATACGGTCTCTTTTTTATACACCGTATACGGCGTTTTTTCCAGCGAAAATCCGCGCGTTTCCACGGAAAGCGACAATGTATCCGAAATGTTCACAAGCCGCATTACAAGCGGCACCAGAAAAGCCCTGTAAAAAATCTTCGGGTTGAACACGCTTCCCGCGCCGCGAGTTTTCATCGCTTCGCGCACTCTTTGTTTTTCGGCACGCAGCACGGGCGGAAACGAAGTGGCGATAAGCATGCCGAGCGTTAACCCTCTCGGCGCTTTCAGCGCGGATAAATTTCTCGTCATATCGATCGGCTGAATACTCATGCCGAGCGCAATCGCCAAAAACACCGCTCCGAATCTGTTGACCATCGCGAGAGCCGCAGCGAAATCCCGCCCGTAAGCGAAATACGAGATACAGCCGAATATTCCGCCCGTTACGATAAACGGAAAAATTATGTGCAGACAACCTTTTTTACCGCCGAAAAGGAACAGCCAGATATACGCGCCCAAAAGAAACCATGCGCAGTTTTTATTTCTCGCCATAACGAGCCCGAAGAGAACGAAAAAGACGCTTGTTATAAAAACGAATACGGGATATATCTTTTTTTTGAAAGACATGAATCTCATTTTTTCAGAACCCCGGCTTTTTTAAGTTCGCGGGAAACGACCATGCCGATCACCGAGCCGACGAAGCATATCGCTACCACCGCGCAGGAAATTCCCGTCACCACCCACGGATTCGCACCCATAAGGAAAGCCGCCAGCGCGTTTTCTCCGGTATCCGTTACGGTGTGGAAAAACTTGTAGTAAACGTACAGAAACGGAAGCGTCATGGGCAAATAAAGCGTACCCGCAACAACGCATGCCCAGTCGCTTTTATAGCCGTGAAAAATCAGCATCGCCACCGCCTCGGCAACCAATCCGCAAAGCGCGATCATCACCATCGGCGGATTCATCATCACGAGAAATACCGCTATAAACACCGACTGCAAAAACAGCGCGCCCGGTTTTCTCACTTTCATCATGCCGATCACGGGAAAAATCGAAAACTGAAGGCCGAGGCACAGTTGCACGATCCCGAAAATCTGCAATTGAATCACAAACGGCATCACCGCGCCTGTCGTCAGCGTACACGCCGTCATAATTGCCAGAAACACAATATCTTTTATTTTATATTTTTTAAAAAATTTTCCTTCTTTTCCGGGCGCTTTTTCAGGTGCTTTTCCGGCATTTCCGCCGTTCCCGTTCTTTTGCTCCCGCTTTTCGCCGAGGCTTACGGAATCCGCTTCCGCATTTTTGATCAGTGCGGAAGCCGCTTCCTCTATATTATTGTTTCTCTTTTGTTCGTCCATTAAATTACACAGCCTCCGTCATTCTGCCTTCTTTCACTTTGTAAATCCTGTCGGCAATCGCCATTGTAGATTCTCTGTGCGAAACGAGAATAATGCTCTTTTTGTTCTTTTGTTCTTTCAACGCTTTCAATATGATGCCTTCGTTAATACAGTCTACGTTGCTCGTAGGCTCGTCGAGAAGAATAAGTTCGCTGCCGCGAAGGAACGCACGGGCAAGCCCGATACGCTGTTTTTCGCCCGCGGAAAGATTATCGCCGAGCGCCGTCACCTGCGTTTTGTAACCGTCGGGCAAAGTCATAATGAAATCATGTACGGCAGCCATTTTACAGGCGTTTTCGATTTCTTCCCGAGTGGCGTCGGGCTTCGCGATACGAAGATTGTCCTCTATCGTCTCTTCAAATAAATACGTCGTCTGCGACACCATGGTTACGTTTTTAAGCAGCGAATCCGTATTGATTTTATCAATATCTATATCGTCGTAATTTATTTCGCCGCCGCTTCTCTCCCAGAATCTCATCAGAAGTTTCAAAAAAGTGGATTTGCCGCAGCCGCTTTCGCCCACGATACCGATGATTTCGCCTTTTTCCGCATGCATTTTCACATCGTTCAGCACTTCCGTCTGCCCGTCGTAACTGAAAGACAAATCTTCTACGTTAAGATTTTCGTAATCGAAATTCTTGCCGTTTTTCACTTCTTCCACCGCAGGCTTTTCCGCAAGAAGATTCAGCACTCTGTCGCCGCTCGCAAAGGTCTGCGTAAGATTTCCGGGAAGTCCTCCCACCGCGATCACGGGGCCGAACGAAGAGAACACCGTCACCATACCGATAATCATTCTGCCTAAGGAAAGCATATCGTTTCTCACCAGCACGATTCCCACGGCAAGCGCCGCAAGAATAAACGCCGACACCGTAAGTTCGATCGCCGCCCCCGCGCGGGTAATGTTGTACTTCATCTTTTTTGTTTCTTTTAAAAGCACGTCGGAGCGCTTATTCACTTCTTCTTTTCTTTCTTCTCCCGCATTATTCAGCACGATATCCTTGATCCCTTTGATGCTGTCGAGGAAGTATGCGGAAAACGAAGAAAATTCCGCGCGGTATTTCACGCCGCTTTCTTTGAGTCTGCCCGAAGAGATAAGCGGAACGACGATACCGATAAACAGGAAACCCACGAGCGCAACAAGCGCGAGATACCAACTCGAAACAAATCCTACAAACAGGAACACCGTCGTAGATACAAGCACGGCAATGCAGATGGGCGAAATTGTATGCGCGTAGAAAACTTCAAGCGTTTCGATATCGGAAGTGATCATGGCGATGATGCTTCCTTTCTGCTTGCTTTCCAGTTTTGCGGGGCAAAGCACGCGAAGCGCGCCGAAGATTTTATCCCTGAACGCCGCAAGCAATCTGAACGCAATGTAGTGATTGCTGTATTGCTCTATATATCTTAACAGCCCGCGGATCAGCCCGCACCCCACCGTAAGACCGATGATCCAGCCGTAGGAAAGCGCGATCTGCTCGCCGAGCGCCTTTGCAACGCCCATCGCGCCGAACACCGTTACGCCCATCGCCGAGATAAAGCCAAGGCTGCCGTTTATCACCGCCAATATCATGATGTAAGACAAACTGCCGAGAAGTACCACAAGGCTCGCCATTATTTTAGCGCCGCTTCTTCTTATATATTTCTTTTCTTTTTTCTTTTCCTGCGTACTCATGCTATCGCCTCCGTGTAGCCCTGTTCCAGCGTCTTCTGCGTATTATACAGACGGGCATAGCCCTTATTCGCCGCCATCAGTTCGTCGTGCGCACCGCTTTCTTTGATTTCGCCGTCTTCCATATAATAGATATTATCTGCCGGAACAACGTTCGCAAGGCGATGCGAAATCACGATAACACTCCTGTTTCCGGAAAGCGTTTTGATATTGTTCATAATGATCGATTCGCTGTCGATATCGATATTGCTCGTTGCTTCGTCGAAAACGTAAATATCTTTATCCGATACAAGCGCGATCGCAAGCGCAAGGCGTTGTTTCTGTCCGCCGGAAATATTGTTGGCGTCCTCGGTGATCACTTTATCCAGGCCGCCGTTTTCTTCGATAAACTCTTTCAGATTCACCTTTTCGAGCGCGGCGAAAATTTCTTCGTCCGAGACGTTTTCTTTCGCCATTTTAAAATTATCTCTCACGCTTTCGTTAAAGATATACGTGTTGTAACTCACCGCCGAAAGATGCGAATACCAATTTTTGCGGGAAAGTTTTTCAAGCGCTTTTCCGCCGACGGTCACCTCTCCTTTCTGCGGGCGGAACGCCCCGATCAGCATATTCACCACCGTGGATTTGCCGCAACCGCTTTCGCCCACGATCGCCGTCATTCCTTTTTCGGGGAACGTCATATTCACGTTTTTAAGCACTTCTCGCTTTCCGTCGTAAGAGAACGTAACGTTTTCCAGCCTGATATCTTTGTTGCCGTCAAGCGTTTCCGTTCCCCATTCGGGATCGGGCGTATTTAAAAGAGAGATGATCTTTTTGCCCGCGCTTACACCGTTCATCGCCACGTGGAATGCCGATCCGAACGCGCGGAGAGGCAGGAAAAATTCCACCGATACAAGGCAAAGGAACAACGCCGCTATCGGGTTCAGTCCCCAAAACGCCGCGCCGCAAATCGCCAGACCGATACCGATCCCCGCGCCTCCGTACGCCACCAGGTCCATAATCGTAATACTTACCAGTTGCATTACCAGAACTTTCATCGTGATTACGCGAAATTCTTCCGCGCTTTCGTTTATCTTAACGTGTTGAGCGGCGTCCGCCTGAAAAATTTTAAGTTCTTTCAATCCTTGAACGCTGTCGAGGAACTTATCGCCCATCGAAGTGTATTTTCCCCAATATTTGGCGAACACTTTTTTCGCGTATTTGCTCACCGCAACAATGGATACGGGAATAAGCGGCACACAGCAGATAAGCACAAGCGCCGTTCTCCAGTCGATCCACACGCAGATTAAAAACAGCGCCACGGGAGCAATCATGGCAAAGAAGAATTGCGGAAGATAACTCGAAAAATAAATATCCAGTTGTTCCACGCCTTCGAGGGATACCTGCGTCAGCCCCGCCATGCTCATTCCGTCGGGGGGGTTTT
>ERZ779681.557-NODE-557-length-12731-cov-31.0297_pt1 | contig 12731 bp, 6 predicted proteins | sample MGYA00511905_ERZ779681 | MGnify/ENA primary metagenome ERZ779681 (study PRJEB29588, sample SAMEA2144578) | human gut metagenome | biome: human gut; feature: human-associated habitat; material: faeces | place: Denmark | collected 2008/2010 ... | reverse complement strand
ACTACATTCACACGACAAAATCCTACAATTTACCTTTTTTAAACTTCGTCATTTGGAAATGGGCGGTCTGCCTTGGTGGCTTTTAAAGAAGAAGGATATTTTATTTTGATTTTTTATACATTCCTATGCATTTATATGAATTCTTTTCCGTACCTTTGCACTCAAAATACAAAACATTACTTTTTATGTTGACAGATATTGAAATAGCTAAATCAGTAAAAATGCGCCCTATCAATGAAGTGGCAGCAGAACTTGGAATCCATGAAGACCAAGTGGAAACCCCCGGCCGTTACATCGCTAAGATTACTACGGACAAGATTGACACCAACAAGTTTAAGAATCACCATCTCATCCTTGTGACAGCTATCAGCCCTACAAAGGCTGGTAATGGTAAGACTACGGTATCTGTAGGTCTCGCCCTGGGTATGCAGAAGATTGGCAAGAAGGCTGTAGTAGCACTTCGCGAACCATCTCTGGGTCCTTGCTTCGGCATGAAGGGTGGCGCAGCAGGTGGCGGTTATGCCCAGGTTTTGCCTATGGATAAGATCAACCTCCATTTCACCGGCGATTTCCATGCCATCACAGAGGCCAACAACATGATCTCTGCCCTTCTGGACAATTACCGTTTCCAGCACGAAGCAGAGGGTTTCAAACTCAAGAAGATTCTTTGGCGTCGCGTCATGGATGTGAACGATAGAGGTTTGCGCCGCATCATCACCGGTATAGGAGATAAGAACGGCATCGAGACAGAGTCTGGTTTCGATATTACGCCAGCTTCTGAGATTATGGCTATCATGTGTTTCGCAACAAGCATCGATGATCTTCGTCGCCGTATCGATAATATTCTCCTGGGCATCACCGAGGATGACAAGCCATTTACCGTAAAGGATATGGGTGTAGGTGGCAGTATCGTAGCTCTTCTTCTCGATGCTTTGAAGCCAAATCTGGTTCAGACAACAGAGGGTACACCGGCATTTGTTCATTGCGGTCCTTTTGCCAACATTGCTCATGGCTGCAATTCCGTCATGGCTACTGCTGCTGCTCTTGAGTATGGCGACTATGCCATTACAGAGGCAGGATTCGGTGCTGATCTCGGTGCAGAGAAGTTCTATGACATCAAATGCCGCAAGACAGGTTTGCAACCAGACCTCACTGTTCTCGTTGTTACCCTCCAGGCGTTGAAGATGCATGGTGGTGTAGCTCAGGAAGATATCAAGAAGCCAAATATCGCAGGAATGGAAGCCGGTTACTGGAACCTCGACAAGCACGTAAAGAACCTGCAGAGCTTTGGTCAGACTGTAGTGATTGCATTCAACAAGTTTGCAACCGATACAGATGAAGAAATTGAAGTATTGCGCAAGCATTGCGAGGAGATGGGTTGCGGTTTCGCCGTAAACAGCGCCTTTGCCGAAGGCGGAAACGGTGCCATTGAACTTGCCAACCTCGTAGTGAAGACCATTGATGAGCGTCCATCAGCCCCTCTCTATTTTGCTTACGATGATAACGATAGCGTTGAGGAGAAGATAGAAAAGGTTGCATTCAATCTTTACGGAGCAGGCAGCGTGACATTGAGCGATTCTGCCAAGGCGATGATTGAAGAGATCAAGAAACTGGGTGCTGAAAAGTTCCCTATCTGTATTGCCAAGACTCAGTACAGTTTCTCTACCGATGCCAAGGCATACGGTCCTACAGAAGGTTTCGAACTCCACGTTCGCGACATCACCGTAAATATGGGTGCCGAGATGATTGTAGTCATCGCTGGTCCTATCATGCGTATGCCGGGCTTACCAAAGAGCCCACAGGCTGAGCGCATTGATGTAGTAAACGGTGAGATTACTGGTCTTTCTTAAACACTACAGATTTCACAGATTCTTATAAAAAAGCCCAGGGCGTGATGTCCTGGGCTTTTTCATTTATCTCATACTGAATTCACAACCACAATATAACTGATTATAGAATTCATTGATTCTCAAGAGTTCACCTCGGCGATTCTGCAAACCGCCCTTCCGCCAATTCATATCCCACCATTCTACATCAGGATAAGCCTCAACGGCAAGATGACCGGCAGTATCTATCTGCCTGATATTCTTCCAGCGCGAAGATGCCAACGTGGTAGTGAGAAGGTGAAATCCATGCTCCTGCGCATACTTGGCTGCATGAGAGAGGCGGAACTGAAAGCAGACAGAACAACGGCTGCCACGCTCGGGCTCATCCTCTAAACCCTTAATAACAGAAAGCCACTCATGATGATCATACTCATCCTCTACATAAGGTACATTCTGGGCTTCCAGAAATCGTTTCAGTTCATGTTTACGAACATCATACTCCTGCTGAGGATAGATATTACTGTTACTGAAATATACCGTAGGCTTCATACCATTACGAAGCATACATTCTACGATAGCCGCCGAACAAGGTGCACAACAGGCATGCAACAAGACAGCCTGACCTTCAACCTTGCTTCCATCCGGGAGAGTAAGTTTTACGTATTTATATTGTTCTTCTACAGAAATCTTCATTATTATCAATATTAAATATAAAATTTAAAATGTGAACAGCTACTTCTGATGTGAAGTATTTTCGCCTTGTTTCAAAAAACAAATGGAGTACAATCTCACGACACCCCCCATTTGCCCAAATATATGCGAAAACTAGTGCAAAGGTACAACATTTATTCGAACCACCAAATTTTTAACACGTTTTTTTCATCACAATGGTTCAAGCGGCTAATATTTAACTATATGTTAACACTTAAACACCAGTTTCGTTATCTTTAAGAACTATAAATCACGTTTCAGCGTGATAACTGTCAGTTCAGGCCATGCGCCTAGGCGGAAAGGGAAAGAACCACCAATACCCGATGATACATAGAGCATCTGCTCACCAATGCGGTAAGCTCCGCCCCATTCTTTGAAAGCCATGCGGGCAGGCGTCCATTTACCTATTTTCAATTGTCCGGCATGCGTATGTCCCGCCAGAGTAAGTTGTATCTTCTTACCAACTACTTCTCTGCGCCAATGGTGAGGATCATGACTCAAGAGAATTTTAAACATATCAGGATTCAACCCCTTCATCGCTTTCTTCAGATTACTGCGATTGGTGAAAGGAGGCTGACCGGGATTCTCTACGCCTATTACAGCGATAGATGCCTTACCATGACTCACCACATGATGTTCGTTCATCAGCTGATGCCACCCCAGACTTTCCTGATAACCATAGAGCATACGGCGGTTTCTCTTCAAAGCGCCAATAGAATGATTGTTGCCATATTCACAATAATCATGATTTCCCCAGATAGAATAGATGCCATCTGACGCATGAAGCTGTCCCAGCGTATCCAGATAAGGCTCCACTTCGCTGGCTTGGTTATTGACCAGATCGCCCGTAAAGAGAATCATATCGGGTTCTTCATTGTTGGTCGCATCCACCACCTTCTGCACGAAATCATTGCCGGGAGGAAACGAACCGAGATGAAAGTCGGTAATCTGTACCAGACGGTAACCATCAAAATAAGGTGGCAAATCGGGCGAGGTAAAGGTAATATGTTTCAGTTCTAACCGCTTCCAACCCTCTATAAAGCCGAAGGCAAACCACCCCATTACACCCAAAGCAGGAATCAGAGCAAAGAACCAAGGAAGAAATGCATCGAACAGGATGAAGACAACCTTAGGGAATGCCGAGAAAAGTATGGTAGTAAAGAGTACACGGACTGACAACTTATGGAAGAACCCCATCTGCAACCCCACTTCGGCAAGAACAAGTAACAACGAGGGAACCCACCATAAGATGGCTAGCAGCAAAGGCCACTCACTCACCCCGATATGCCAAAGCCAGAAGTCGGGCAGGAATGCCAGAACCGACATGACTACTATATAGAATATGGATCTTAATACCTTTTTTAATACCTTCTTCATTGTTTTTCTTTATAACTGGGTACAAAGGTACGATAATTCATAGACAATACAAAATAAATTTAAATATATTTTCAATGTTTTGTTATTTGAGAAGATTGCATTATCTTTGCATAAGAAAAATTAAATAAAATGGCACGACGACTAAGAAAAAAACGCATAGCAATCATATTGCTTACCTTTACAGCAATCGTAGGATGGACTACACACAGCTGTGTATCTCGCTGTACATCAGCATCAGACAAGAACAAGGCGGCAGATTCGCTCCCTAAGGTTCATATCAACGATTCCATCTCAAATGCCCTGACAGAGGGGAAGGAATATCATGAGATGGACTCGGTAATAGAAAGGTATCTCAAGAGATGGGAAATCAATGGAGCCCAACTCGTCATCACCCGCAACGACTCGCTACTCTATGCCCGCGGATTCGGAATGGCGGATAAGGAGCGAGGCATCAGAATGGAGCCTAACATGCTGATGCGCTTCGCCTCTGTATCGAAACTGATTACAGCCGTAGGTATCATGAAGTTGCAGGAGATGAAGAAACTCAAGCTGAACGAGAAGGTGTTTGGCGAAAAGGGAATCCTGCGCGATACCGTTTACAACAACAGTATCAAGGACAAGCGATATTACGACATCACCGTAGAACAGTTGCTGCGCCATCAGGCTGGTTTCAACAATTATGCCGGTGACCCGGTATCTTCCACCCGCTACATCATGATGCAGAACCATCTCAAAACGCCACCTGATCACCCTACCCTGCTCAAGATTCTCTTGAAGCGCCACTTGGGCTATACTCCTGGCGAAGGCAAATGCTACAGCAATCTAGGCTACATGATTCTCTCCATGATTATAGAAAAGAAGAGCGGAATGAAATATGAAAACTTCATGCAGAAGTATGTGCTCCACCCAGCCGGCTGCTACGACATGCATATTGCGGGAACTTACTTAAAGGACCGCAGACCTAACGAGACGAAATACTACATGCATGGAGGAAGTATTCCGGTATACGAATATAACAACAGCGGCAGACTGGTAGAGAAATGCTATGGCGATACCGACCTTCCACGTCTCTCGGGTGCAGGTGCCTGGTGTGGTTCGACTGCAGAGTTGAGCCGCTTTATTGCCAGCATCGATGGTTTGCCACATGTCAAGGATATCCTCAGTAAGAAGAGTATCGAGTTTATGACGCACGAGCAGGCTGACCACCAATACTCTATCGGCTGGAACTATACACCAAAGAGCAACAAACCATGGATTCGTACAGGTTCGCTGGCTGGCACATCAGCCATTGTCTTGAAATATCCGGATAACCAATGCTGGATTCTCATCACGAACACATCCACCTGGAAGGGACATGGTTTCTCTAACGATACAATGGCTTTCTTCGAGAAACTGAGAAAGAAATATATGGCAAACATGCCAAAGAAAGACTTGTTCTTATAAAACCAGAAAGAGGGTGAATCATTTACTTATGATTCACCCTCTTTTTATATTAATGATATGTTGTCTGAAAAGATAATATATGTTGTTAGAAAATATAACATAAGTTTTTGAGATAGTTAGTATCTCCGGTCGCACAACAACTGTTGTGCGCTTGCATAACACCTGATATGCGCATGCACAACACCTGTTGTGCATGCGTTAGTCAACTGTTATGCGCCAACTATTATCTAAACTTTCTTCATACCCTTTTATTGTTTATACAAAATCTTTGTTAATCTCGATTCGTATATACCTTAGAATGTATACTTCAAACCAACCTGGCCACGCCAGCGGCTATAGTATGAGCTAGGATACTTGAGAGGCATATCTGATGGGTTAGCGAACTGGAATACACCATCACCCTTGTACGTGATAGGAGAAACAAACTCGCTGTTATAACCACTACTGAAGGTACGGCCCCAATCCTTGTTCAGGAGGTTAGCCACGTTCATGATATCCAGAGTAAGTTCCAAAGCATGTACATACTTACCTGTACGGATGCCAAACTTCTGACCGAAGTGGAAGTCGAAATGACTCTCGAATGGCAAGTTATCACCATAACGCTCGAAGTACTCACCACGATGATCCTTCACATAACGAGTAGTAGCAAGCCACTGCTTCAAATTAGCACGCTGCTGCTCAGCAGTATAAGCATCTGTACCCAAGAACTGCATTTGGTCTACCTGCGCATCTGTAGGGATGAAAATCAAGTCATTACTTGTACCATTATCTCCGTTGATATCTCCACTATAAACGAGAGAGTAAGGAGAACCGCTCTGACCCTGGTAGATAAGACCTACAGTAGTGGTAAACAACTTGTTGGTTCCCCAGTTGAAGTGATAGAAAGCAGAAGCCTTCACTGTATGAGGCACATTATAACCACTATTAGCCAACTCTGGGTTGTTTGAGAAGCGATAAGTATGAGTATTACGCCAGTTGCTCTGAGCAACAGATGAGGTCATACTGCTTACAGACTCTGAGTGAGTGAATGTATAAGATGCATTCAAATCAAGACCGAACGCAAAGTGCTTAGCTGCTGACAAAGACAGGCTGTAGCTATAGCCCTTGCTGGTATTATACATTGCATAGATGTTGGTAAACGACTTAGCATCTGCCACCTTTGTATAAAGAGGACGGTTATCCCAGTTCATGTAAGAGGTCTGAGACAAGGTCTTACCAGACTCCTCATAAGCCAAGTTCTTGTAATAAACATCATTCAGACTCTTGCTGAAGATACCCTCAGCAGTCCAGTCGATACCCAGGAGATTGAAATCGAAACCTAGGTTAACACGCATAGTCTGAGTGAACTTGAAATCCTTGTCAAACACATTGATCAGCTGGCTACCGGTAGCCTTCAGATTATCTGCATTCTGAGTCTGCTTGTTAGGATCCATGATGAGCTGTACAGCAGAATTATTTTTTGCAGAGTAAGAAGATGTCTGCACACCAGTATTCGTAAAGTTGTTGCTCAACCAGACGAAAGGAATACGACCAGTGAATACACCGATACCTCCACGAAGTATATATTTGCGGTTCTTTTCAATATCCCAACGGAAACCTACACGAGGGCTCCACATTGGTGTACTGGCAAGTTTCTGATTGGTCTTGAAACCATATCCCTTACCTGCTGCCCACTCATTGAACTTAGCATTCTCGGCAGGAGTATCAAAGAACAGAGGCATATCCATACGGAGACCATAGGTGAGCTGGAAGCTGTCTGTCACATCCCACTTGTCCTGTACATAAAAGCCCAGCTGAGCTGCGCTAAACTCTGGTGCCCAACGAGGATTACCAGTCACCTCAACATTAGCCTGTGTGAAGTAGAAGTTCTTGATATACTTACCATCACCTCCAAAACCATCGGCTCCACAACCTTTATAATAATTCAGAAAATCGTCAGGAGTATCAAAATAATAGCATCCATAGAGATTCTGAAGGAAGAGGTTAGAGAACTTGTAAAGCTCATTATGTGTACCGAATGTCAGTGTATGATTACCCTTGTACCATGTAAAGTTATCTTCGAGGGTATAAATGTCCTGTTTCAATCCATTAGCCATTGAGGAATATTCATTACCGATATTCATGGTACCATTTCCTACCTTATAGATAGTGATAGATGGTGCAGGCTGACCAGAAGTACGCTCATCACGAACACTAACGTAAGATACACGTGCCTCATTGCTCAGGTTTGGAGAGATGCGGCTCTGCAACTCTGCTGAGAAAGAATGAGTTTTAGATTTGAAATCATACAAGTGGTCGGTAGTATTCAATGTAGCAATACCACCCAGACCAAGCGTCTGCTTAGCATCAACATAACTCCAACGTACAGAGAACTTGTTGAACTCGTTGATATTCCAATCCAACTTCAAACCAGCTTTCTGGCTCTTCACGTTCTTATCCTTATCTGCCCATGAAGTTGCATAATCATACCCCTGACGGTTAGCCAAGTCATAAATCTTAGACATCAAGTCCTTAGCCAAATCCGGATTAAACTTAACATCTGGAGAATCGATGGTATACTGAGTTGGGTACGACTTTTCTGAATTCTCATAGTTTGCGAAGAAGAAGAGTTTGTTTTTGATGATTGGACCACCGAGCGTAAATCCGAACAAAGTTTCCTTCTCATCATCATAAGGCTGAGCATAGGTACCATCCATATTCTTATAATGACGACCTACCAAATCCTGGTTGTTTCCATAGAAATAGCCACTTCCATGGAATTCATTGGTACCGCTCTTGGTTACCGCGTTGATGGCACCACCGGTAAAACCACCCTGGCGAACATCGAAAGGAGCGATATTTACCTGAATCTGGTCAATAGTCTCCATAGAAACAGGCTGAGATCCAGCCTGACCGCCATTACTGCCATTAGCAGTAAGACCGAACACGTCGTTATTCATCACACCATCAATCTGGAATGAATTATAACGGTTGTTCATACCGGCAAATGACATAGAACCAGACTGCCCGTTTGTAGTAAGCTGTGGATTCAGGCGAGCCACATCCGCAATACTGTGCGAGATAGAAGGCATATCAGCTATCTGCTGAGCATTGATACTCATGGCCGCACCGGTCTTCGTACCATTCAGACCAGCCTTACCCGAAACAACAACCTCCTGAAGCTGCTTGGCATCTTCCTGAAGAGAGCAAGAGAGATTTTGGCTTTCACCCAAGTTCAGACTGACATTGTTGAAAACCTTGTCCTTATATCCGATATAAGAGATACTTACCTTGTAAGGACCACCTGGACGCATACCCTGAATAGTATAGCGACCATCTACATTTGTTACAGCACGATACACAGTACCAGATGGCTGGTGTGTAGCAGTAACTGTAGCCCCAATAACGGTTTCACCATTGGAAGAAATCTTACCACTGATTCCAGAGGTAGTAATCTGAGCCATTGCCGAAGTCACCACGAAGGCGAGCAAAGCCAGAAGTAGTTGCAATCTTTTCTGCATGTTGTTTAAATTCTTTTGTGAATAAATAAAGAGAGAACCGCGCACCTCGTACCGTGTGCATTCACTCTTATAAACAAATATGTTGCAAATATAAACATTATTTTTGAAACAACAAGCAAAAAACAGAGAAAAATGATAGAATATACCAAAAAGATGCAAACAAACGAAAAAAAAAGATGCACTTCCCTCGAAAAAGAGAAGTGCATCGGAATGATATTATACTAATGTATAGTACGATAGTCTACACAGATTCTGATTTCCAGAACTCACCCATTAGTTGAAGATGTAACGGATAGAGAACTGGATAGAATAGGTTGAGTTGAAGCTTGTGTAGTTGGTGAATGTCTTGGTCAAAGCCTCAGAACCATTACGCTGGAACTGGAAAGACTCTTTCTTAGAGTCATACTTCAACAAAGAACTGTTAACAACCTTCTTGTAAAGACCCCAGCTGCTATTAAGCAAGTTTGCCAGGTTCTTGATATCAACTCCAAACTGCAATGTATTGCGCTGACCAGCTACATTCATGTAGAAGTTCTGTGCAAACTTGAAGTCCAGCTGATGATGCCAAGGCATCTTGGCTCCACCACGCTCAGCATACTTACCCTTGCGTCCCTTCAGGTAAGAATCCTGATTGATATAGTTCCAGAAATCATCCTTCTGCTGTTCTGCTGTATAAGTCTGCTTCTGCTTTTTAGCATCAGTATAAGTATAGTCAGAGAAGTTCCAGGCATCAAGCGCCTCACGACTTGCTGGAACATAAAGCAAGCTGTTAGAGCCCTTATAATCGTTCACTACATTACCAGCAAATGTATATGAGAATCTTGTTGCAGCATATGGATCATAGCCAAAATTAGTTCCCTCATATACCAAACCAACCATTGTACCGAAATGCTTAGCATAATCCTTAGAATAGCTGGCAGTAATCAGCAAACGGTTAGGAGCAACATAGTTTGCAAAACCGATTTCCTTATCATTATTGGCATTCACAGAATAACGGTTGTTCTTATAGGCAGAAGTTACCTGGTCGCCAATACCGTCACCATATGATTTCGCCTGTGCCATGGTATAAGAAGCCGAGAGGTCGAGACCAAAGTCAAACTTCTTTGCCAAAGAGAATGTCAAAGATTCATAATGTGCCTTGTGACCAGCATTTGTAATCAAATATGGTGTCACCGATTTATTTGAACATGTAAGATAATGACGAGTATCCTCTGGACTCAAAGTAATGGTCTTCTTTCCATCCCAGTAATAGTTCTGAGTGGTAACAACAGATGGGTTGAAATCACGGCTATAGATTCCCTCAACAGAGAAATTGATATCGTATGGCAACTTCACGTCAACAGCCAGAGATGACTTCCATGTTGCATTCATCTTCAAATCCTTATCAATGATGGTTGGAGTCTGAGGTGCAGCATTTGGCTCCTTAGGCAGAGATAAGCCGCTGTCAGACAACTGCTCTGCAACTGTAGGATAGAACTTAGAAATCTCACCAAAAGTTGGAGTTGCATCCCCCTGAATATAGGCGTACTGATACTGACCACAACCCGAATTAGAAACAGCAGAAACGAGCCATACGAAAGGCAAACGACCGATAAAGTATCCGGTACCACCACGGAGCACAACCTTCTGATTACCGAGAACATCCCAGTTGAAACCTACTCGAGGAGAAACTGTGACTGGAGCATCAGGCAGCTGATCTGTTGTATAGCTTACTTCAGAACCATCAGCCATCTTGAACTTCAGGTCAGCAAACTTAGCATTATAATTGTTCTTCAACTCAGGATAGATAGGAGCCTCCATACGGATACCGGCAGTCATGCGGAATCTGTCAGAGAAGTTAATCTGATCCTGTACATACGCAGAGAACTGATTATACTTCATTTTAGCATGGAAAGGTTCTGTACCATTGAACGGATAGGTAATACCATAGGCAAAAGGCTGACCTCCAGCCATGAAATCATCTAATGAATTATAAACATAGTAACCATTCATGGCAGCACCGAATCCATTCAGAGCCTCATTAGTTTCATACTGAACACCAGCCAGGAAATTATGCTTTCCAATCATGAAAGAAGCCTCATCGGTGGCAACGAAAGTCTTCACCTGAGCTAAGTTTCCGGCAGTAAAGACATCAGGACCGAATGAGAGATAATCTGAGCCGTTCTGCAAAATATCTACTGTAGGGAACACACCACCTGTGTAAGAACGAGGCTCATCCTGAAAAGAGTATGTCAAACGTAAAGCATTGTTGACGATGCCCCACTTTGAGTTCCATTCTGCAGCAAAAGAGGTAAAGTTGCGGTCTTTGCAATAACGCGCACTTTCAAAATACATCGCTGAATTAGAAGTACGATTACCCTTGCCTGCAGAAATTCCTTCACCTCCCAAATAGAGTGCGTTGGTTGTGAATGGACTGGTTGAAGAAGAAGGAGCATTAGAATCCTTTGAATGTGAACGAGAGAAACGGAAATTCAACTTGTTTGTCTCATTGATATTCCAATCCAAACGTGCCAAAATCTTGTAGGCAGGAGTATCCAATGAATAGCCCTGATAACGGCCTGGGTTATATCCATACTTGCTAGAAAGGAAATTTGTCAATGTACTGATATCACCTACTGTAGGGCGATGTACTGTACCAGAAGAGAAGTTCCATGCATCGTTTTCTGAAGCACGAGCCACAGCCGAAGGGCCAGCAGCCATCTGAACTTCATATTCACCATTTACGAAGAAGAACAACTTATCCTTGATGATAGGACCACCAACAGTTGCACCCCAAGTAGTAGTATGAGACTGAAGACGGGTCAACTCGTAATCATCCACCTTGTTACCTTTAAGATGAGAATTGGTAGTATACATATAAGCAGAACCCTTATACTGATTGGTACCGCTCTTGGTAACTGCATTAATAGCACCACCAGTGAAACCACTCATACGGACATCAAAAGGAGATGAAGATACAGATATCTGATCCAATGCATCAAGTGAGATTGGTGAGCCATTACCAGGAAGGTTAGAACCGATACCAAAAGCATTGTTGAATGCTGCACCATCTACAGTTACATAGCTCTGACGGAAGTTACCACCACCAACAGAGAAACCACCTACGGTAGAAGCCTGTGGGGTCAACTTCAAGAGGTCGTTCATGCTACGTGAAACGGTAGGAATTGCCTCAATGTGTGTTGCATCAATACTTGTTGTTGCACCAGCACGGTCGGTGCGCATGTTGTTGTTACGATTGGCTACAACTACCACGTCTTCCAACTGAGCAGCATCCTCAGCCAGAGTCTCGTTCAAGACTGTGTTTTGACCAAGAGAAAGAGAAATGCCCTTTACCTGCTTGTTCTTGTAACCCACGTAGGTTACTTCCAGAACATAAGGTCCACCCGGGCGCATACCCTGAATAGAATAACGACCATCCATGTTGGTCACTGCACGATAGACTGTACCAGAAGGTTGGTGAACAGCCTTGATTGTTGCGCCAATGACATCTTCGCCATTAGCTGTAATTTTACCACTAACGCTAGATGTTGTAATCTGCGCCATGGCTGTGGTTACCATAAAGGCCAGCAAAGCCACTAATAAATGCAATCTTTTCTGCATACCTTTTATTAAATAAAATTATTAAAACTTGGGGATATGCCCCCTCTTATATTGTTATCGGTTGCAAAAGTAATAAAAAAATTGCTTTTATTTGTTACAAAAGCATGAAAAATAGTGTTTTATAACATAAAAAAAATCTGCGTTAAGCAAATAACGCAGATTTCCTTTAATTTGTTATTTATAACGGGGGTTTGCTTATAGTTTTTTCGGGGCTAAAAGCTGGGGACTGAGCTTTTATGACAGGCGATGGAATCGCCTGGAACGGAGGCTAGGT